>OHAT01000013.1_pt1 | contig 192136 bp, 166 predicted proteins | sample 1577141 | NCBI WGS metagenome assembly OHAT01 (sample SAMEA3541578, study PRJEB24748) | human gut metagenome | biome: human gut; feature: human-associated habitat; material: faeces | place: China | collected 2012 | reverse complement strand
CGTACTTGTCCGTATGCAGCGTCACCGTCCCGTCCGGAAGCGTCAAACCCTTCGCTACCGTCGCGTCATCGATCAAACCCAAAGTCGAACCATCCTTTAAATTGACCGTCAATGCTGCTGCATTATCGATACCTTTTGCCGTATTGATATTTAATGTAGCACCATCTGCGACATTAACACTCACTTGAGTATTGTTGTTGAAGGATCCCCATATACCCGTATTAAAATTGGCTATACCATCTTTTTCGATATTGATCTGAGGCGTAATTTCCCTCATCCCGGAAGCGCTAATGCCCGCATTGAGAAGATTGAATTCACCATAAATGTTAACATTCCCAAATTTCCATGCACCCAATTTAAAGGCGTATGTCGTCCAGATATCTGCACCAGTAGTATTGCTCGTAATATTTAGCGTAATGCCCTTATTAACGTTTAAAATGCATCGGCCATTAGTAGCACTGTCGCTCATCTGCATATTAAACTTATCCATATTGACAACACCTTTGTTCTCAATACCGGCAACCGATGCCCCCAAGTTGAGAACAGAGTTATGGAAACCAAAAGCTCCTGTAATATTCAAAATACTGCCGTCCGAAATGGCTACATTATTGACCATCTGCTCCTTATAAGTACTTGACCCGATTTGAGTTGCAGTAACATTTGCCCCATTGCATATATATATGAGCCCTGAAGCATTAATACCGGTCAAGGAGCCAAACGATGCCGTACCTCCCTTGATTATCAACCTTGATGTCGTCGAAGCAACAGCAATATCTCCAGAGACAGTCCCCCCTTGGAGTAGATCAATTTCCAAATCTTTTGATAGACTCAACGAACCAGCCCCATTAAGCCCCTTGAGTGTTGTCGCTGAACCAAGATTAAGGGTTCCTCCCGACATATTCAAGGTTCCAAGTGAAAGTTTTCCGGCAGATTCTCCGTCCTGGATCGTAAATGTCCCTGTGGTAGCCTGATAATCCAGCGTATCCTTGACATCCAAGGTGACACCGTTCAGTGTCAATATATTATTCTTAGGATCATCGGCCAGCGTATCCACAATCAAGCGTTTCATCGTATACGATGTTTCGCCGTTTGATTTGACAGCCAGAGTTTCCCCGCCAATGCGGTTGTAAACAAGAGAATCTCCGGACGGGCTGTCCTGCACCAATGCCGACTGAATGGAAAACACCAAATGTCCGTCTTTATAAGTACAGGAGTAAAGTTCTGTCCCGTACTTGGCCATTATGGAATTGCCAAGCCAGGAGGGAACACTGCCTCCGACGAATGACGCTGTAATATCCAGATTCGTAATTTCGTTGGAATCATTTTTCAGAACCGTTCCATCAAGAAGAAGGGAAAGAGTGGATCCGGTATTGTCCAAGCTGATCGTTCCCAAGCTAAAAGTAGAGGTGGAAGCATCCAGCATCAGGTTGATCTGCGAAGTTCCGGACAAATTAGTCGATGCAAAACTCTTACCGACGATTCCTTCCACTTCCCCTCCATCCAGAAGCGTCAGATTGGAACCAACCGCCGAAACTGTTCCCAACTTCACGATACCTCCGGCATGCAGAGATCCACCGTTACCGATATGCACTTGAGTTGCCAATGAATCGGTCTTAATCACAAGGGCACCGCCATTCACGGTCCAGTCCTTGTCAACGGCTGACAAATCCCCGCTGAAGGTCTGTTTTCCCGCTCCCGTCTTGACAATACTCACGTTTGCTCCGACAGCGCTCGTAAAATCATTGTTTGCAGAAGCAGCTGCGTTGATCGTCAATGTCCGTTGCGTATCATTGGAACGCACCAAATTGTAAGCAGTTTCACTTTTCAGACCTCCGATCGTCGTATCATTTAGAACCAGATCCAACACGCTGGAGCCATATGTCCCCGCGCTATTGTTGACACCATAAAGACTAATCGTCGCATACTGGGCAGCCTTGGCACTGTTCAGCTGGAGGACTTGGGTTTTCCCTCCGTTACTGGAATTGCACATGCTGCCGACCCGTATTGTTCCCGCAAAATCATTGTCACCATTCAGCACAACGGTCGAGATGGCCGGATTACCATAGTCACGACTCAATGTCAGAATTGAATCCGCCTTCCCGCCAGACAAGGAACCGACAGTAAACGTCACATTGCCTCCCCGGATCAGAATCTCCGAAGAAGCGGCAGCCGGATCAAGCGTAATGGAAGAGACATTGACCTTGCCCGTACCGGGGAATCTAAGAATCCCACCGTCACCGAGTTCTATTTTAACATTGGAGATGTCTTTCCCGGTTCCCTCCTTGTGCAGATCAATGATACCATTGGAAGCTTTCAGCAATTTGAGATCTTTCAGATCATAATCAACGCCCAACGTAATATTCCCGCCCTCGGCAATCAAACGGCCGGCAAACCCATTCAAACCGCCGGCACCATTGATCGTCATGGTACCGCCATTCGAGATGACGTCGCAACCAAGGGAATCCCCGGACAAAGAGGTTGCAATAGAAAATGTTCCACCTGTTTTTGAAACAAGATTACCCTTGAATCCGGACAAATCCAGGTCCGCATTCAATTTAATTGTTCCTCCTCCAACAACAAGATTGCCGGAATAACCGGTCATAATTACCCCTTTTTGGAATTCTATACTCCCTTGCTTACTTACAATACTTCCCTTGAATTGACTAAAATCAGCAGTGTATGTCTTCCCGTCCTCGGAGCGGGTTGTTGTATCGAAACGAATCGGCCCAGTTCCATTTTTTTCAAAATCTCCATTCCCGGAAAAAACACTGTAAATATTGATATAATAGGAGCCACCACCTCTATTATTAATCAACGTGCCTGAATCTAAAATGTGGACTCTTCCTCCCCATTGCATCGTATGCTGGCTACTATAGGATGCGCCATCACTCCAGGTACTCCTGCCAAAAATCATGTCATTCCCAATCCATCCGCCACCAGATAAACTACCGGAAGATTGAGGCAAATACATACGTCCCCCGTCAATGATCAAGACACCTGCGTTGGATAGATTATTCGTAAAAACGTTAAACGATCCGGAGGCCAACCATAACGAAGAAGACAAAGCATCCGTTCCCACTTGATAGGCCGCAGTTTCCCTTCCTGTTAGTTTAATATGATTATCTGCTCCGGAAAAAACAATATTTGCCGTTCCTGCATAATCCAAAACAAAATTTGTATCTTCCGTAACGATTCCCGCCTGTCCGGCAGCTGTTATCGTCTGAGAAGCATAGTCGATATTTAGATATTGCTCATACCATTCCGCCGCATAGGCCGGAGACATCATGGAGGAAACGATCAGCACACAAGCGCCTGTGGCAAATGTACCGGTAGCAACGGTGGTGCACACGGATACGGAAGATATGCATGCGACAACAGCCGCACGCAACAACGAGGGTAATCGAAGTTTCATAGAATGAAAAAGAGAAAGAATTGACGCTCTGAACATATCGTATTCAAAATCCGCTATCAAGAAGAAATTTACCCTTTCTGGAAAAAGATATCCGTGATGGTATTTTTTCACAAAAAATTGGTTTCCAAATAATTATAAAATATTTATAATTAGAACATTACGAATCATTCATGACGGATTTTGAAATCGCTACTCAGCATCAAGAACAGAATGAAAGAAAACAAAAAATAATCACCATAAATCATTGATAATTAAAGTATATAAATATTCCCAACAAGAGGAATGCCTTTGTAATATTTATTGTACAAATGTTCAAAAAATCACGATCTTCCGCATTGCTTTGAACAACAGTTATGCTATAAACTATGTATATTCAGTTTTTCAACTCCAGTAGACGATCATGCAATCCCCTCAGGAACATCTCAAATCCATTCTCCTCCAGAAATCTGTACGTACCGGCACTTTTACTCTCGCATCCGGCAAAGTCTCCGATCTGTACGTAGACTGCCGAGTGACGGCGCTTGATCCCGTGGGGGCAACATTGATCGGCAGTATCGGCTGGGACTTGGTCGAAGGAGAAATTCTCCGTCAGTTCCCCGAGATTTGTGCCATTGGCGGCATGACAATGGGAGCCGACCCTATTTCCTTGGCGATCGGAATGACCGGAGCCCTACGAAAAGCCGACAAAATGCTTCAGGTGTTTACCGTCCGCAAGGAAGCCAAAGACCATGGGCGCGGACGCCGCATCGAAGGTAACTTCAATAGCGGCGACACTGTCCTCGTCGTAGACGACGTCATCACGACAGGCGGATCCACGCTGAAAGCAATTGACGCTATTGAGGCAGAAGGCGGCAAGGTAGCGGCAGCACTCGTGCTGGTCGACCGCGAAGAAGGCGGACGCCAGGCAATCGAAGCTCGCGGCATTCCCGTTTTCCCCCTGTTCTCGCGATCGAGCCTCCTGAGATAACTCTCTCACTCCTTTTCCCGTTATGATGAAATTCCTCCATACCCGCATTCGAGTAGCCGACATGGAAGCCACGATTGCATTCTACACGAAGCTCGGCTTCGAGCTGGCAAGGCAATCCGTCTCCCCCCAGGGCAACAAGCTTGCCTATTTGAACGTCCCCGGCGCCGAACATCAATTGGAACTCTGCTGGAGTCCCGAATACGAAGTCAAGGTTCCGGAGGATTTGATGCATACGTGCATCGGAGTCGATGATATCGTCTCCTACTGTGCAGAGCTGGAAACACAAGGCATCGACATCTGGCCCGGCGATTGGAAGGAATCTTTCACCCAGGAAGGGCTGAAGATGGCATTCGTCACCGATCCCGACGGCTATGAGGTGGAAATTCTGGAAAACTAATCCCGTTCCCCCTATGCTCCCCGTTCTCATGGGGATAGGCGGACTCCGCCTTACCCCCGGAGAAGAAGACTTGATCCGCCGGTGCCAGCCGGCGGGATTTGTTTTGTTCTCCCGCAATATCGCCAACGCCCGGCAAACCAGGGAACTGACCGATTCCCTCCGGGCTCTGTGCCGCCATGTCCCGGTCATCGCCGTCGACCAGGAAGGGGGTCGTGTCGTCCGAACGACTGCACTAGGACTGGAACTTCCGGCCGCTAGCCAAATCCGCCGATCAGGCAATATCCCCGCCCTCATCAAAATGGCAGAAAATATCGCCATCTCGCTGCGCCTGCTCGGATTCAACATGGATCTTGCACCTGTGCTGGATATCTGCCACGATGAAACCGTTCGCAACGCATTGCCCAGCCGGTGCTGGGGCACAACTCCGGACGAAGTCGTCTCCATGGGAGGCATGTTCAACCGCAACCTGCGCCACTACGGAATAACCACCTGTGCCAAGCACTTCCCCGGCATGGGACTTGCCCAAAGCGATCCGCACGCCGATCTGCCCACAATCGACGCATCGCGAGAAGAATTGCTGCAATCCTCTCTCATTCCCTTCATGGCGCTGGAGCCGGAACTGCCCGCTATCATGTCCGCCCACATTCTCGTTCCTCACCTGGATGCCAACCTGCCCGCCACTCTGTCACATACAATCATGACAGGCCTGCTCCGCTTCCAGCTCGGTTACAAGGGCGTCATCATGACGGACGACCTCTGCATGGGTGCTATCACCAACAACTACGGAGTCCCGCAGGCCGCGGACATGGCACTGGAGGCCGGTTGCGATCTCGTACTGATCTGTCATCATGCCGAGGAACATCTCAATGAATGGCATCCCCGCCCTTCCCCGCAAAACGGCACGGACAGAGATGAATCGCTTCTTCGTCTGGAACGCTTTTCACGCGACCTCGTCCCACCTCTCCGGTGGGATGACCGACTATGGGAACAATGTCTCCATTCGGCACAAAATCTTGTCGAAGAAATGCAGCCATTCTCTTCTCCGGCCTCCCCTTCTTCACCGGTTCAGCACATGTAGTTTGCCCCGGAATCCCGGTTTTGACATCATTATCGAAAATTTTTCCGTTCATACAAAAATTCTCTTGTACAATCGCGGCGTACCGTGTAGATTGCGTCCGCATTTCTACCAAATGGTACAGGTAGTTCAATGGTAGAGCCCCAGATTGTGGTTCTGGTTGTTGCGGGTTCGAGTCCCGTCCTGTACCCCATCTTTTCATCAAAGCCATTCCCTTCCGAGAGAATGGCTTTGATCTTTTACAAGTCCCCCATTCCCGTGGCAGGCATGTCATGCATACTTAAAAAGCAGCGCTGCAACTTCGCGAAAAGCTGCAGCGCCACATTCACCTGCAATTAATTTAACTCACTTGGAATTATGTTATGCACCTTAAATCCGTCACGGGTTCACCCCCGTCAGCATGGCCTCCGACCCGTACAAAACGGAAAACATGCCGTTGTGAATGATTGTTATGGCTATTCACAAAAAGGGATGAAATGAGGAAATCCTATCGTTTCTACATGCCGGCATCCGCTTGGCGCGATGCGGCATCCGTTCTCTTCGCCGCCTGAGGCGAACAAGAAAAAGAACACAAACCACATGCACCTCCACAACATCCGCGGCAGCACGACGAGGCAGGACACGACGCGTCAACATTTCCGCGATTCACGAGAAATGTTTCCGACAACAATTTCTTGAATCGCGACCGAATGCCTGGCGAAGTTCTCCGTCCTTGGGGTTGAGGATTTTTCATCTCGAAAGAAAGTTAGATTAAACTAACATTGATTGCAAGACTATTTTAACAAAAGTCGAAAATCAGGTAATTTTTCATGTCCTCTCCGAGGGAGGGAATCCGTTCTCCTCCCCCAGGGAAAGAGTCTTTCCAAGTCCGAAATGAACAGACCAAGAGAAGGAGGAGAAGATGAAATATGTGTTTGACGCCTACGAATGGAATGAGCATAGTATGCGGTATTGTATAATTGACGATTATTCAGGACAAATAGCCCTCCTGCCTTTCTCTTATGACTTTCTCCACCCTCACTCGTTGTTCCTGTTTTTGCGTGATCGCGACAGGAATTGGTTCTTCTGTTCTCCAAGCAGCGGACAGCCTTCTCCACAAGCCCTCCTATGACGAATGCATGGAACAAAACGTCCCCGTCATCACGCGGCACGACATCTACCGGGAAGGATGGATCGATCTCAACAAAAACGGGAAAAAGGACATCTACGAAGACCCCGGGCAACCGACGGAAAAACGCGTTGCCGACCTCGTCTCACAAATGACCCTCGATGAGAAAACCGCGCAACTGGCCACGCTCTACGGCTACAAGCGCGTCCTCCCCGATGCCCTTCCCATGCAATCCTGGACAACACGGCTTTGGAAAGACGGCATCGGCAATATCGACGAACATCTCAACGGCCTACGGAACAACGAATGGGTTTTCCCCGCCTCCAAACATGCATGGGCTATCAATGAAATCCAGCGTTTCTTCATTGAAGATACCCGTCTTGGCATTCCCGCCGACTTCACCAATGAAGCGGTCGGAGGCCTCAACTATCTGAAGTCTACCAACTTCCCCTATCCTCTGGCCCTTGGCTGTACCTGGGACCGGGATCTCGTCCGTCAAGTAGGAGAAGTCATGGGCAAGGAAGCAGCGGCAATCGGCTACACAAACATCTACACACCTCTCCTCGACGTCATCCGTGATCCGCGCTGGGGGCGCTGCCCCGAAGACTTCGGCGAAAGCCCCTACCTTGTTTCCGAACTGGGCATAGGCATGGTACGCGGCATCCGCAAGGCGGGAGTAGCCTCCACGCTCAAGCATTTTGCCATCCACTCCAACAACAAGGGAGCCCGCGAAGGAGAAGCCCGGCTTGACCCGCAATGCAGCCCCTCAGAAGCGGAAGCCATCCACCTGTGGCCCTTTGCGCGCGTCATCCGCGAAGCACAGCCGGAAGGCATCATGAGTTCGTACAACGACTATTCCGGTGACGTTGTCCAGTCGAGCCGCCATTTCCTGCATGACATCCTTCGGGAACGCATGGGATTCAACGGTTACATTGTCAGCGACAGCAACGCCGTGGAATGGCAGCACACGACGCGGCGCACGGCCAGGGACCAGAAAGATGCCGTTCGGCAATCCATCCTAGCCGGATTGAACGTCCGAACCAACTTCACCATGCCGGACAAGTATGTCCTGCCCCTGCGGGAGCTCGTCCGGGAAGGAGCCGTCCCGATGGAGGTCATCGACCAACGGGTTGCCGATGTCTTGAAAGTCAAATTCAATCTGGGGCTCTTCGACCGGCCCTATAAAGATATCAGCCAAGCCGACCGGGCCGTGCGTTCCCCCGAAAGCCTGGAACTGGCCAGGAAAGCTGCCAGGGAATCCATCGTCCTGCTCAAGAACGACAACAACACCCTGCCTCTCGACATCAACGCACTCAAGACCATCGCTGTCTGCGGGCCAAACGCCGACACCCCCGCCCTGGCTGTCAATCGCTACGGGACCATCGATTCCAAGGGAGTCGTCACCTTGCGGAAAGCCATTGAGGAAAAAGCAGCGGCCCACAATGTCAAAGTCCTTTATACCAAAGGCTGCAATCACCGCGACGAACGCTGGCCGGAAACGGAAATCATGAGGGAAGCTCCCACGGACAAAGAACAGAAAATGATTGATGAAGCCGTCGAACAAGCTCGCCAGGCAGACGTCGCCATCATCGCCGTAGGAGATTTGATCGCCTCAACCGTCGGAGAAGGAGCTTCCCGCACCGGGCTCGACCTCCCGGGTAGACAGGACGACCTGATCCGCGCCGTAGCCGCCACCGGCAAACCGGTCGTCATCATCCACAACAGCGGACGAGCCAACAGCATCAACTGGGCTAACAAGCTCTCCCCGGCAATCATCCAGGCATTCTTCCCCGGAGCCTATGGCGACACTGCCATAGCCGAAGTCATCTTTGGAGACATCAACCCCGGAGGCAAGCTCACCACCACCTTCCCTAAATCAGTCGGCCAGCTTCCCTTCAATTTTCCCAGCATCTCGGCGTCCCAACTCGAACTGAAGGGAGCCTCCGTTTCCGGTACGTTGTGGAAATTCGGTCACGGTCTCAGTTACACTACATTCCAATTCAGCAATATGAAGATGGATTGGAACGGCAGGAGCGAAGGGAAAGCCCCATCCGTCACGGATACCATCACCGTCTCCTGCACCGTGACCAACACAGGCCAACGAGCCGGAGACGAAGTCGTCCAACTCTACACACATCGCCTGCTTTCCCCCGTCGTTACCTACGACCAAAACCTCCGGGGTTTTGAACGCATCCATCTGGCTCCCGGAGAAGGCCGTACCGTGACATTCAAACTCACGCCGGAACTCCTGGCCCTCGTCGACGCCAACCAGCAATGGATCAACCCTCCCGGCCCTGTTGAAATACAACTGGGCAATGCTTCGGCCTTCATCCCTAATTCCAAGAATAAAAAACAAAACAGGGCTGACCGCACAGGTATCGATATTCCTACCGGTTCATCCACAGCCGACCAGGAACCGACCGGACAACCTACCTGCGGCATCCAACTCAGGCAGACGCTGGTGCTGGAATAATGACCGGGGCAACCACTCCTCATTTCACCACCACAAGTCCAACCGGAACCGCTCCTCGGGAAATTCAAACGCAGAAGGAGCTTGCTTGTTAAGCCGAAACTGACAGAATACGGGCGCGATATTATCACTTGTAACCATGGACGCAAAATACAGAATAGCCATCGGCTCCGACCACGCCGGAGTAGACTTGAAGGAAACTGTCATCGAATTCCTCCGCGGCTGGGGTCATGAAGTCACGGACAAAGGCACATACACCAAGGCCTCCTGCGATTACGCCGATTATGCCAATGCCGTTGCAAGTTCCGTCGCAGACGGTTCCAGTGACAAAGGCATTCTGATCTGCCGCACCGGTATCGGAATGAACATTGCCGCCAACCGCTGGATCGGTGTCCGCGCCGCTACCTGCCGCACAGCTCCGGCCGCCGCGCTATCCCGTCAGCACAACAACTCCAACATCCTCTGCATGGGATCCGCCTACGTTGATTCCGAAGCCGTGGAAGATGTTCTGGAAGCCTGGCTTGCCGCAGAATTTGAAGGAGGACGCCACGAACGCCGCGTCATCAAATCTTCCGGCAGTCCGCTGCTGATGAGCGATCCCGTCCTGGCTGCCCTGATCCAGGAAGAAGGCCAGCGCCAACGCAACAACATCGAATTGATCGCTTCCGAAAATTTCGCTTCACGGGCCGTCCGCGAAGCCCAGGGATCCCTCCTGACCAACAAATATGCTGAAGGCTATCCTGGCCGCCGCTGGTACGGAGGATGTGAATTTGTCGACATGGTCGAACAACTCGCCATCGACCGGGTCCTGCAAATCTTCGGCGGAGACCACGCCAATGTCCAACCTCACTCGGGTTCCCAGGCCAACATGGCCGTCTACTTTTCCGTTCTCAAACCGGGCGATACCATCCTGACGATGGATCTCGCCCATGGCGGCCACCTGACCCACGGTCACAAGGCCAACTTCTCCGGCAAGCTTTACAATGTCGTCCACTACGGTGTTTCCCAAGAAACCGAAACCATCGACTACGATGCTCTGGAAAAGGTTGCCATGGAACTCAAGCCTAACATGATCACGGCCGGAGCCAGTGCCTACTCCCGCATCATCGACTTTGAACGCATGGGACAAATCGCCAAGTCCTGCGGAGCCTACCTCTTCGTGGACATGGCTCACATCGCCGGCCTCGTTGCCGCAGGGGAGCACCCGAATCCCGTCCCCTACGCCGATTTCGTCACATCCACGACTCACAAGTCCCTGCGCGGTCCACGCGGCGGCTTCATCATCTGCCGCGAAGAATTCGCCAAGAAAATCGATTCCACCGTATTCCCCGGTGTCCAGGGGGGGCCTCTCATGCACGTCATCGCCGCCAAGGCAGCCTGTTTCGGAGAGGCCTTGAAGCCCGAATTCAAGACTTATGCCAAGCAGATCGTCGCCAATGCCAGCGCGATGTCCAACAAGCTAAAGGAACTCGGCTTCCGCATTGTGGCCAATGGCACCGACAACCATGTTTTCATGGTAGATCTGCGGTCCAAGGGAATGAATGGAGCCGATGCCCAAATCACCCTTGACCGGGTCGGCATCACCGTCAACAAGAACGCTATCCCCTATGACACCGGTTCCCCGGCAAAACCTTCCGGCATCCGCATCGGCACACCCGCCGTCACAACGCGCGGCATGCTGGAAAAAGATGTGGAAAAAGTGGCTGAATTCATTTCTCGTGCCCTGGCCCTTCACGCCGCCGAACAGGTTCATCCCGATCCGGCCGCCTTCGAAGCTCTCCGTGAGGAAGTTTACGAATTCAACCGTGCATTCCCCCTGCCCCTCTAACGGGTAAATAGAGCGGACTCAAATCCGTCAAACACACTATTAAAACGGAGCCATTCCCTCGTAAGGAAAGGCTCCGTTGCCTTTTGTTTTCAAAGGTTAGAAAATATAAACAACAATTTATTTTTTACTTGCAACCAATACGCACCACCGGTGTTTTAATAAATAACCCCTTCCTCTACAAAATGAACACCCCATATCATTCCAGATCATTTCCCCGGCTATGCTGGATCATTGCAGCCGCATCTATCGGGATATCCATCGCTCCCGCGCAGGAAAAACTGACGGACGCCCAACGCCAGGAAGCTGCAACATGGCTTGAACAAGCGAAAAACAGCTTCAACACTCTCAGCTCCTCCCGTTTGAAAAAAGCGGAAGCAGCCATCACTGCAGCAACCGCCAGCGAAAATGCCGCTATGGATCTCTACTTGAAAGCCATGAAGGATTCTTTCACAAATACGGAGAGCATGACTTCACGTATTCTGGGTGCCTCTCGCGGAGGAGGCGGACGTTTCTTCATGATGGGAGGCAGAGGCGGAGCAGGCAACAACAGAGCCCAATCGCCAGCCAGTGCCTTCAATGACTGGAAAAAGCAAATGACCGGATCCAACACCAAGCCCGGTTTCAAAAAAGCCCTGCAGATCCAGTTGAAATGGATGCTCGTCTGTCTGAAAAAGGCTGCTGCCGAAAGGCAGGAAACGGAATTGGATGTCTCGTCCAGCGCACAGTCCCTTCTGAATGAAATCGGCTCCAACTCCAAGGACATAGCCGATCAGATCTTCTCCGTCGGCGGCGCTTCCAACGCCATCCGCCAATACCTCGACATATCGGACTTCCGGTCCAGGGAAATCCCGGACAACATCGGCGATATCGGCGGTATCTATGAGCGTGTGATCCTGAAGCCATACATCGACAAAGGCGATTTTGAAAATTACAGGACACAATACCAGCGCCGTATCTTCCTGGAATCCGCCCTGGTCGCAGCTTCCGGAGACGACAAAAAGACATCCGAAGCTTCCGCTGCCAAGTTACGCCTCAAGCGCCAGTGGGAAATGGAAAAAGCCTGCTTCAACCTCGGCGACGAAGTTCGTGCCTTGAATAACATGAAGAAGGCCATCAGCGCGCTACAGGACCCCAATGACAAAAACCAGGCTCTGCGCGATCTGGAGGCACTCCTCTCCCCCAAGACATCCAATTCGGATTCCCCGTCGTCTGCCACTGCCGGACGCAATCCCAGAAGAGGCAATCGTTCCTAATCCCGTCAATCAAACTACCTGATTTCAACAATACCGGCGGCAAGCAATTTGCCCGCCGGTATTTTCATGTCCTCTACAAGCGTCTAATTCTCGCATCCACCATCGGCATCGTCATCATCCTCTACGCCAGTCGCCTTACCGACAAGCCACATTTTCCAGAATCCATACATCGCCAACATAATAAATGACGCGATAGCAACCATCTCGCCAAAATGCTTTTCAATAAAACATGTCGCACCAATCAGCGCGAACACTCCAAGAGCCATGATGGAATAGAAAACCTTTTTACAAAACTGGCAAGACCGTTTCCGAGCCGCATACTCGACTATTTCGCAAGCAAGACCGAACAGCATGAATGGCAAAATAAGGTATAAGATAATGTCCATATCTTACTTATTCCTGACATATGTTCTCTCCAAAATCAAGAAAATGAGTTACTTCCTCCTAATCTTGTCATTTTGGGAACATCTGTACGGTCACCATAGTTCCCTGTTTCAGGATTCCAGAGGCACACGCATTTCCCGTCCATCCAGAATCAACAGGCATGTTCCGTTCTTACCGGTCGCATCACCTTGCGGAAGAGCCGCCGTCATTCCCCCTCGGGCATCCACGCACACCAAACAAGGAATCTGCGACGCAAGAATCTTACCATTTGGAAGCTTGCACTCACCTGGCTTAAAAAAGGCAATACGCACTTCTCCATCACGGGCAACAGCGTGGACGGACTCCGTATTGCAAACAATCTTCACTCCATTCCAAAGGGCATCCGGAGAATTCTTTCCAGTCAATCCTCCTCCGGGAAGCACCTGGTAGGCATACCCGGCACCGGACGGTTGCGTACCGTGATCGACGGCCAACAAGAAAACCATCTTGGAGACAGGATCACCCTGACTCACAGAACGGATATCCTTCCACGATCCTCGCCGTTCCGCCTTTTCGATCACCAATTGAGTATCGGAAGGAAACAAATAGAGACATCCGCCGTGGGAAACTCCCTTCGTGACGCTCCCATTCAACCGGGCAATCCGTCCGTTTTTTTCATTAAGAAGATTTTGTTCTACACTCGTCAGAATCGGATTATCCGTTTTGCCGGCACGGGAACCGGGCTCCACGGAGATGCCGCTTCCCAGGCATACGACACGATCCGGGTAAAAAAACCACGATTTGTTGGCTTTCAATCCAAAACGTTCCAGCGTCATCGCTGCGGTACCGGCATTCATCACGGCAGCAAAGTCACTTCCCCCTCTCTTGCCGCTCCAGGTTTTAAAACCAGGAAGGAAACCGCGACGAGCAGTCGTACCTGGAATGCAGGTCCAGTCCCACACCGGAAAAATCCCTTCATATTCCCCTCCAGTTCCATATGTCAGCATACATCCATCGGAAAGATAGGCCCCTTTCAAGTTATCGCCATTGCATTCTTCGCCTACCAGGGTTCTTTTGGAAGACATGCGAACGCTCGCCATAAAGCCGGGAGCCCGATGGACAATGTAATCGGAGAAAGGAAATGCACGGGTTCCCAACAGAGATTCTTCCTTTAATGGCGCCGCCCCCCTCTTAACGGACAAGCTGCGGGTTAAAGCGTCTATCTCCTGTTTCCGGGAAGAGCCAGCCGCAGACAACATCCGGCAAACATGGACAAGATCCGGTCCCTGAACGCGGTCATTGTAAGAAATCTGACGTCCCCATACGCTGTAATCCAGAAGCTCGCCCCAGCACATCCAGCGAGTTCCATCAAGAAGGAAATTTTGCACGATAACTTCCTTTTCCGGCCTGGCACAGGACAACCCGGATGTCACAGCCACCAGTTTACCGGCTGAATGAAGATAATGCCGTCCATAATTCCCCTGATACAACTGGCTTCCATGTTGATGAAAAGACATATCCGGCTGAATTCCCTCGTCTCCCTTGGCAGCAATGCGAATCGTTTCATGCAATGCATGAAGAGCCTTCTCCACACGTTCCTCGTCGCGTTCTACCAATCCTGCCAGAAAAGAATTCCAGCTTTTCCACAACCTGTTCTGTCCTGTCATGGAAGGATGGATTTTCTTGACGATTTCCCGGAATGCGGCCAGTCGCCCGGGCGTCATGTCCTGTTGATCCAGTAGGAGAGAGATATTACCCAGCATCATGGGCACATACACATCGTTATTCCACCAGTTGGGGTTGACGGGCCTTTTCTGAAGCCACCAGTCGAACGACTTCAAGCATGTCTCCCTGACCTTGTATTTTTTCAGGACATGTTCTGGAAAAACATGCAGGGCAATAGCCAGCGTACGGCAATTGTCCAGATGCTGTAAGGCATCCCAGGCGGAGCGATCCTTCTTCTGATAATCAATCCCTTCGAAAGATCCGTCAGGACGCATGTTTTTACGGATCGCAGCCAGATCCTTCTCGGAAACAGCCGGGGCTTCATCCACTCCAAAACAATTCTCCACATGATGCCTGAGAACTCGAGCATGCAGAGTGGGAGCTGCCTCCAGCTTCACAATACGGTCGCGGAACTCCCGCCAAGAACCCTCGTCCATCCCCAAACCCTGGCAAATTCCCACGACCATCGAAAGGCAAAATAAACCATTTAATTTCGATTTCAAGTTCATATATCCACTCAATAATTAATACTCATTCAACAGGCCAATGAAGAAGGGGAAGGATCCCTCCTTCCCCTTCCTATCCACTCTGTTTCTATTATTTGGACAACTTGTAAACTTCCGCCGCTGTCAGCAAAAAGGCACCGACTCCGTATACTTCCGTATTCTGTTTGTCCACATGCTTGGGATCCGCCCCGACGGGTTGTACCCAATAAAGCTTGCCATCCGGTCCAACTGAATTGACGAGGGCTTTCCAACCCTTTTCCACGGCAGGCAGGAACTGGTTTCGGGGAAGAATTCCCTGTTCGACACCATACGCCATGCCATAGGTAATAAACCCGGTCGCACTCGTCTCCGGGGAAGGGTAACTTTCCGGATCAAGCAGGCTTGCTCTCCAGAAACCATCCTTGCACTGCAACTTGAGAAGGCGGGAACAAAGCGTCACAAATAACTTTTCATAGAAAGGCCGGTAGGTTTTATCGTCTTGAGGAAGCTCCTTGAGCATCTCCGCCAAACCGCCTACGACCCATCCGTTGCCGCGTCCCCAGAAAATCTTTTTGCCATTGGCTTCCTTTTTGCCAAAATAAGTACTGTCCCGGAAGAAAAGATTTTCTTCCTTGTCGAACAATTTATCATACGTCGCCTTATATTCCTTATCGGCAAAATCCATGAACTTCCTGTCTCCGGTCAAGGCATACATGCGGGCATAAACCGGAGGAGCCATGAAAAGGGCATCGCACCATGACCAGCGTTCCAAAGAAGAAGGTTTGCCGTAATTCAAGTCCATGCTTCCTTGGGAAGGGTGGTTGACTACCCACTCCGTGCGGGCCTGTGTCGGCCACAGCATGGTTTCCTTTTTATGCTTGCGATACATGTCCAAGTAAGTCTGGCAGACAGCCACGTCATCGGCATGGTACATGCGCGGAGCCGGTCTCCATTTGAAACTGTTGAACTTCTTCATCAGCCAATCGTCGATTTTCTTGTCTCCCGTCAGGTCGGCCCAGTCCATCATGCCGAGGTACAAGGCACCGTTCAGCCAGCTTTCAGGGAAAGAAGAAGACTTCATCTTCGAAAAGTTCTCCATTTGCCATTCGGCAACACTATTGCCGACTTTAAGGACATCGGCCTTGTTGAACGCAGAAGAAAAAGTCTGGGAAGACTCCTTGGAAAGAGCGGCATTCTCCTCCTCTGCCATGGAAGAAACTCCGGCAAGGACAAGACATCCGATAGAGGCAAGAGAAAGTACGGAAATGCGCAATGTATGTGTCATATTCGTTTGATTGAGGATTGAGAAGAAACAAAGGGATCCCATTCAGGTCTCCGACACGGAAATACGTAACGATTCCTATCAATCTATCGGGAATTTTACTTTTTTAACATTTTCCTAATCATCACACACAAGCGCAAAAAGGGGATGCAGCCAAAACCGCATCCCCTCTGGAGAATCAATTATGCCTGAGAAAGCAAGGATCAATGGCCGCAACCACCGCAGGCCCAAGGCCAGTTGGCGCGGATCTGGTCAAAGAAATCATTGCCCTTGTCATCCACAAGAATAAAGGCGGGGAAGTCTTCCACTTCAATCTTCCAAATGGCTTCCATGCCCAATTCAGGGTACTCAAGAAGTTCTACCTTCTTGATACTATCCTTGGCAAGGATGGCAGCAGGACCGCCGATGGAGCCGAGATAGAAACCGCCATGCTTCTTACATGCATCCGTCACTGCCTGGGAACGGTTACCCTTGGCAATCATGATCAAGGAGCCGCCGTTTTCCTGAAAAAGATCCACGTAGGAATCCATGCGCCCGGCCGTCGTCGGGCCGAAGGAACCGGAAGCGTAGTTTTCGGGAGTCTTGGCAGGACCGGCGTAATATACGGGATGATCCTTGATGTAATCCGGCAAGCCTTCTCCAGCATCAATGCGTTCCTTGAGCTTGGCATGGGCAATGTCACGAGCTACTACGATCGTACCGTTGAGGCTGAGGCGGGTCGTTACGGGGTACTGGGAAAGTTCCGCAAGGACATCCTTCATCGGACGATTGAGGTCGATCTTGACGGCATCGGCAGAAACCGTACGGAGTCTCTCTGGAATAAAACGGCCGGGGTTGCGTTCCAGTTCTTCCAGGAAAATGCCTTCAGGAGTAATCTTCGCTTTGGCATTGCGGTCGGCGGAGCAGGAGACGGCCAGCCCAACCGGACAGGAAGCGCCGTGGCGGGGCAGACGGATAACGCGCACGTCCAAGGCGTACCACTTGCCTCCGAACTGGGCTCCGAGACCGAGTTTCTTGGCTTCTTCATGCAGTTCGGTTTCCAGTTCCACATCGCGGAAGGCACGGCCGAATTCGTTGCCGGAAGTCGGCAATTCATCGTAATAGCGGGTAGAGGCCAGTTTGGCGGTCTTGAGACAAAGCTCGGCAGATGTTCCGCCGACGACGAAAGCCACGTGGTAGGGAGGACAAGCGGCAGTACCAAGCGTACTCATTTTTTCCACGAGGAATTTCTTGAGGGTAGCAGGATTGAGCAGAGCCTTCGTTTCCTGATAAAGATAGGTCTTGTTGGCAGAGCCGCCTCCTTTGGCAACGAAGAGGAAACTGTACTTCATGCCTTCCGTGGCAAACACGTCGATCTGAGCAGGAAGATTGGTCCCGGTATTCTTCTCCTTATACATGTCCAAAGCAACCGTCTGGGAATAGCGGAGATTGTTCTGGGTATACGCATCGTACACGCCATGGGAAAGATATTCCGTATCGTCACACCCCGTCCAGACCTGCTGGCCCTTCTTGCCGACGATATTGGCCGTGCCCGTATCCTGGCAGAACGGCAGAACGCCCGCACTGGATACTTCCGCATTGCGAAGCAGAGTAAGAGCAACACTTTTGTCATTGGCGCTCGCTTCCGGGTCGTCAAGGATCGCCGCCACTTTTTCCAAATGGGAGGCGCGCAGGAAAAAAGCAATATCGTGAAAAGCCTCAGCCGCCAACAGGCGCAGCCCTTCGGGCTCTACCTTCAGGATAGGTTTTCCTTCAAATTCGCTCACGCTGACATAGTCGCTGGTAACAAGACGGTATTTCGCTTCGTCCTTCGCCAGCGGGAACATTTCCTGGTAATGAAATTCGGGGGTTGCCATAACTGAGGTCAACATACGCCTGAACTTCTTCCGTTTCGAGGAAAAAAACGAAGATATGATTCCCTGCCATTCATAGGGTCAATCTGCCGGAAAACCTCGTTCGTCTACAGATTATTCTTGCCGATGAACAGAAAGTCGCCCTAATAGGAGAAACGATGCTTAACCTCCCCAATTCCATCACTCTGACACGCATCGCACTCGTTGTCGTTTTTACTATTGCCATCTCCGTGACTCCCGATTACAGAGTTGGTTATCCTGTCGCCCTGCTCGCGTTTCTCCTTGCCGCTTTCAGCGACTGGCTGGACGGCTACCTGGCACGTAAATTGCAGGAGGTAACCACATTCGGTAAATTGATCGATCCACTGGCGGACAAAATCGCCGTATCCGCCGCGTTCATCTACTTGACATCAGTCGATGCCTGCCCTGCCTGGGCCACCATTCTAATAATTACGAGAGAATTCCTGGTCACCGGTATCCGGCAAATTGCCCAGGAACATGGTATCATTATTGCAGCCGACCGAACGGGCAAATGGAAAACAGCTTTTCAGCTCGCCTTTTGTACCGGAACCCTGCTCTATCTAACGGTAAAATCCTATCCCAATGTCGCGGCTCCGCTTGTCTGGCTGGCCGGACTCTGTGCCCCGTCCGGTTCTCATGCCTGGCTCTACCCGCTCCTGCTCTGGGGGGCAATCATCCTGACGGCCTGGTCCGGCATCGCCTACTGCATCGGTGCCAGGAAATTCCTTTTCCGAGAACGCCAGCAACCATGAACCTATCCACTCTGGCAGCCGGCTTCGGCTGGTGCGCTCCGGTTGCCGTCACAGCACTAGGCCTCCTGGCGGCACTTCCCGGAAGTGCCGACGAGCAAAAAATAGTCCCTCCGCCCGTCATCAATGCTCCGGAGCAACTTCCCTCCCGGAAGCAGCCGCCCCTCGGCAGCGATGCCAAGGAACAGGATGACATTCCGATTGATGAAAAAAGCGTACCTTCCGATGCATCGGATGCTCCGGCGGACAGACCGGCAAGAGTCACGAAAGAAGGTAAAATCATTGAACCCGCCCGCCCTGCAGTAACCGATACCGACGGAAAAGAAGCCCCGGAAAAAGACATGTCTGCCATCCCGACGGCCCAGCCCATCTCCCCCGCCGCTTTGGATAACTCCCAGCCAGTTCATCAACCCAACCAGACATTCACCAGTTTATCCGCATCCAAACAGTTCATCGTGCGCGGTAAGGACGTCAATCTGACATCGGCTATCAGCACCAGGGCAGATGAAATACGCTCCGGCCTCCTCTCTCTGATGAAACTTCCCAATACATGGAAAGACAACATCTTTATCAACCTCCACGGAAATCCCGGAACCCCTCCCCCGGCCAACCCGATCCGCATGGGAATCGACCTCATCGAAACCAAGCCCAATTACTACATCAACCTGCATGTGGGACGCGGCATTGATCTGGATGCCCTCTACAACGCCGTCACCACCATGTTGCTCTATGAAATCATGCTCCGCGACATCAACCCGGACGGGCTCCCGGAACGCATCTCCCTTCCCCAGTGGCTCCTGACCGGCATTGAGCAAGCCGTTCAATGGAAGAACGACCAAGCAGACCGCAACCTCTACGCCACTTTGTTTGAACGGGGGGAAATCCTCTCTCCCAAAGCCATCCTCTCCATCAAGGACCCCTGGAAGGAATTGGACGCTACCAGCCTGCTCGCCTACAAGGCTTCCTGCGGTTCCATCGTTCTTTGTCTGCTCAATCAGAAAGCCGGCGAAGAAGCCATGTTCAGACTTCTCAACGAAGCCATCCTTGGATCAGACGATCCGGAAAACCTCATCAAGCGCAACTTCCCCAGGCTCAACCTCACACCTACTTCGTTGCATAAATGGTGGAGCCTCCAACTCTCCACCATGGCTACTCCGGCCGTTACGGAAGCTCTCTCCCTGCAGAATACGGAGAAGAAACTGGACGAATTGCTCGTCCTACTGAAATACGATCCGGAAACACGCATCTCCACCCGCATCTCCCTTTCCAATCTGGAGGAAGCCCTCAAAATACCGAATGTTTACGAACAATTGTCCGCCACCCTCAACAATCTCAGTTACCTGCACATCCGCAGCTTTCCTACGTACAAGCCTCTGATCACCGACTACATCAAAATTATTGTCCTGCTGAAAAACAGCCGGGTTACCAAGGAACCTTTAGATAAAAAATCCCTCCAGGAGAGACTGGACAAACTGGCTAAATTCCGGGCTCTTTCCATGCAGGCGGCCATACGGGCCCGCGACTACATGGACTGGTACGAAATCAACTCCCGGCACACACTTTCCAACACATTTTCCTCCTACATATCTGCCATCAACATGCTGAGAAATCCAGCCAAGTCATCACCTACCCCCCTCAGCCGGTATCTGGACGATATAGAAGCTCTGTACCTCCTTCCGGCCCAGGCACCCACCCCCGACCTTTCCGCAGACAAATAGGAAAGTCTGACGCGAAAAAAGAAGACAAATAACGGCAACCGGAGCGCTTCTCCGGTGTTAATTGTACGAACGGATGAGTGACGAACAGGAAAGCCTTACTGAAGACAACCTCGACGCACATCTCATGTTGCGGATTCGGGGAGGGGATTCACAGGCCATGGAAGAATTGATCCGCCGTCACCAAAACTCCGTCTACGCCACCGTAGCCAGCATGCTGCGCCATGGAGGAGACGTGGAAGACATCGCCCAGCAGGTTTTCATCCGCATTTGGAAGGGAGCCGCCACATACGAGCCCTCTTCCAAATTCACGACTTGGATGTACACGATCGTCCGCAATCTCGTTTTTAATGAACTGCGTCGCCAAAAGCGAAAACCCGTCCTTTCCGCCGATGCTATTGAGGAAGAACACGGCCAAATTCTCTCAATCGACACCGCTCCGTCTCCGGATTCCTCCCTGGAACACAAAGAGCTCACGCAAGCTGTGGAAGATGCCATCGCCAGCCTCCCGGAACAAGCCTCCCTCGCCATCCAGCTGCGCCGCTATGAAAATCTTTCTTATGAGGAAATCTCCCAGGTTCTCGGCATCAGCGTCTCCGCTACTAAAAGCCTTCTTTTCCGGGCACGCAACACGTTAAAGGAACAACTGTCCGGATTTCTCGGACAATAAATATTTTCTCTTCCGCCATTCGAAACAGGAGCATCCGGTTGCCCATCCCCTCCTGTTCTCAAGTTTATGCTTGCGGACAAGAAGGATTCATGAATGATACTGGGCACGTCTCATTCCAAGCAGGTAAAACCATGACCAACGATACTTCCTCCACAAGCATCCATCTAAACCCCGGAGCCATGTTGCTTTCCTACAGGATCGAAAGGATCCTTGGAGCAGGAGGGTTCGGAGTTACCTACCTGGCAACAGACACGTCAACGGAACGCCAAGTCGTTATCAAAGAAAATTTTCCCCGCGCATTCGCTGTCCGCGATACCGTCAGCGGTACCATTCATCCCCTGTCCGACAATACGAAAGACAACTTCCTCAAAACGCAAAAAAACTTTCTGGAAGAAGCCCGCAAGCTCGCCTCCATCCATCATCCGAATATTGTCGAAATACTCAATGTCTTCGAAGCTAACGGCACAGCATACTTCACCATGCCCTACCTCGGTGCCAATAATCTGCAGAGATACGGCTTCAAGGAACACGGCAAAAGGATTCCGGAAAAACAATGCCGGATCCTCCTCAAGGGCATCCTGGATGCTCTGACCTGCCTTCATTCCCAAAACATACTCCACCGTGACATCAAGCCGGTCAATATCCTGATCACCGACAGCGGTGTCCCTGTCCTGATCGACTTCGGTTGCATGCGGAGCATGGACATGCCGCAAACGACCGCAGCCCAGGCTACTGAAGACTTCGTCGCACCAGAACTCATGCTGGGACTTACTAACAAACTCGGTCCCTGGACGGATTTGTACAGCCTTGGTGCTTCTATTTACTATCTGCTCACCGGTACCATGCCGCAGAGAGGAGATACCCGCCTGTTCAACGACACACTCGTTCCTCTGGCTTCCATGGAAGACCTCACACGGGAATACTCCCGCGCATTCCTGGCAACAATCGACAAGGCCATGGCTCCGGACTTATCCACAAGGTACCAGTCCGCCGAAGCATGGGGGATGGACATAGAGCACCCTGAACACGCTCAGCGGGTTTCTGCCGCTCCTAAAAAACCAGCCTCCTCCGCAACGAAATCTCCCAGACCCGCGCATCCATCCTCCCGACAGAAGAGCAAGAAAAAAGGTTCCGGTGCCCGAGCCCTCGCCGGACTCATCCTTCTGGCCGCCCTGATCGGCGGCGGTTGGTATGCCTACGACAATGGCATGATTCCCCTTCTTGACCGCATGCTGCAGAGCAAAGAAGTAGCGGGCAAAACATCCGGAACATCCACGGCTCCACCCACCGGCGAGATCGTCAAGGCCACACCTCGACCGGCAGATACCGTCAGCAAGGTTCCTTCGGGCCCCTCCGTTGCCAAAAATACACAAGCTGTCTCCCCTGCTCCGTCTCAAGACAATGCCACGGAACAACAAGAGATCAAGGCTGCCTCCGTCCCCCAGATAGAACATGTTAAAAAGCCGATTCCTCCCGTTCCGGCTCTCGACATCCGCAAATCGCGCCTTCCTTCTGCATTTCTTTCCAAAATCGCGTCAGGCGACTATGCCGGCCTTCAAAAAGCGGTTCTGGACGGCATCAAAGCCATGAGCGACAAAAGCGACGATCCCATGGCCGATCCCCGGTACAGCCATCTCCTGTCCGTTGCTGAACTGATCAATGCCACCACACCTTCGGAACTGATCAAATACCATCGTTCTTCCCCTCAAGCCCAGGCATTCATGAAAGAATTCCTCAATGATCCGGAATGGCTGGAACTCTACCTCGGCGCCGGATTAATCCCTGAAAAAACGACCAAAGGACTTGAGGTTCTGGAAGAAATCTGGAAGTTTGACGGCAAATCCCCCGACTTCCGTACATATCTTCCTCTGGCTACCGGCATTGCCAACATCTGGAGCGCCGGTCCTACAGCTGAGAACATGGAACGGAATGATGACGTCTGCAACCCGCTTAACCGCTACAAATTCTTTAAGACTTATCACAAGCAGGGACGTCTCCACCCCGACTTTCTGAAGCTCCGCCCGTGGGAAATTCGCTTCGTCGCCGGACATCCTTGGGACGACGAATCGTACGAATGGGCCATGCAAAACGTCAATATCCCCTGGAGACGTTATACAGACGCCTGCTGGTTTGCCGACTACACGGGAACCAATACCTTCGGCGACACGATTCAAGGCCCCCTCTTCTACGCTCCATGGCGCGACATGTACGGTCAGGCGGAAAATACCAAACTTCACGGAGGTGTCTGCGGAGGTCTTTCCACTTTCGGCAGTCTCTGTGCCGCCGCACACGGCATGCCAACCTACACGGTCGGACAGCCCGGCCACTGCGCCTACGCCGTGCGGGCCAAACGCAACGACTGGCAAGGCGGTTTCGGCGGTCCGGACGGAGGGATGCACAACCACATTTTCGGTTCCCAGGCTCCTACTTCGTATATGCTGATGGAAACGGTATTCGGCGACGACAAAACAATCGACCACGCCTACCGGTATGCCCGCCAGGCCTCCGCCCTGCAGCAAGCCGGAGACAAGGACAAAGCCTTGGAAGCCATTGACAAAGCCATTTCCTACTCTCCCGTTCAGCCGGTCTTCCGCCAACTCCAGCAGAAACAGCTCATCGAAAAAGGAGGAATGACACCCCAGGACTGGCTTGAATACGCAGAAGAGGCCTTGCCCTACTACGAAGGCAACGGCTATGCTGCTCTGGAAGCTCTGCGGCCCGCCGAAGAGCAATTCATCGCTGCCATCCCGGAACAAGACCGCTTGAAATGGTACCGGGGAGTCCACGACATCCTGGCCGGAACCCGTACCTCGTGGGCGGTCAAAATCGACTCCATCCTCGATTCCCAGCTCGCCAACATCGACTCAGACCAAGGGAGGGAACAATTCCTGGAAGCAGTCTTCTCACGCCACCTCAATGCCAAGGACACCACCAACTTCGGACAGGTTCTGGAATGGGCGGTCAAAACATTTGTCAACGGTCAGCAGGATGTCCTTTTCAACAAGGCGTTCACGGTTGCTGCGGCTTCTGCCGCCCAATCCAAGTCCGCTCAGGACGAAAAGAGTACCAAATCTCTCAAGGAAGCCTACGGTAAAGCGATTTTTGCGGCTGAACAGGCTCATTCCATTCCCGCTTTCCAAGCCTTGACCAAGGCAGCTCTCATGCTTACTCCACCCAAGGCTGAAGAGAGGACATACAAATCCGAGCCGCTGCCAGGCAAACTCGTACCGCCGTCCGGCATGATTCGCGTGTCATCCACCAGCGGCTGGGACAGACCTTGGGAGCACATGGACATGTTGAAACCATGCGGCGGCTTCAATCATACCGACAAGGAAAGCCAGCCTTACGTCATCGCCGAACTTCCGAACACAGTTAATCTCTCAGGCGTCATTGTCAGCAAGGCGGATGGTTCGCAGGACCGCATCAAGAAGGCAAAAGTATCAACATCCGTGGACGGAGCCACATGGTTCCCAATGGGAGAAACGGACAACATGCAGTCCGAATGGCGGCTCGAAGCTCCAGCAGAAGGTCGCAAGGCCAAATGGATACGGTTTGAGGCCATCAACGACACTGAACCCAACTTCCTGCATCTGAAGCACTTCCTCATCTTCGCCAAATAGCCGGGCGTTCCTTTTCATCATTTCACACAAACCACCTTCCGCATATGCACATCTTCCAAGGATTCCTGACCCTATTGGCAACTACAGCACTTCTCTGCCAGGCGGAACTTGCATCTTTCCCCGACGCACTCGAAACAGGCAAGAAGGAAAATAAAAACATCGTTGTCGTCTGGAACGGTTCCGATTGGTCCAAACTGGCTCCGAAAGTCGTCGAAGAAGTAGAAAAAAAGTCTAAAACCACAACGACCGATGCCGTTTGGGCCGTTTACGACGACAAAGGCACCATGACTCCGGAAGAACAGGAAGCCGACAAAAAGAGCAGGCCTCCCGTCAATGTCTGGAACATTCCATCCATCCAGGTATACACACCGGATAAACAGCTTCTCTTCTCATCGGATGGAGTTAACCTGAAAAACCTGCAAAACGTTCTCTCCAATATTCCGAAAGCCATTAAAAATGGTAAGGAGGCAGAAGAATTGTTCAAGAAGGCGGAAGAAAGCAAATCTCCCGATGAAGCCCTCGCTTTATACGACAAAGGATTGAGCCTTTTCCCGCGCTCCGTCGCCAAAACGCGCCGCGATATACTGGATAAAATCCGCAATCTGGACAAAGACGATACCAAGGGATTCCGCTTCAAGCATGAAAGCAGTTTCCTCGGTTTTATCGAAAAAGTCTGCCACCTCGTCTTTGATGAGAAAAAGCCGGAAGAAGCCAAAAAGCTCATCGAACAACGTTTATCCATTCCCGGACTTACCCCGGAAGAGCGCCAAAAAATCATGGCCGGCTACTTCGTCCTCGCCCGAGGAGACAATAACAATAAACAAGCCATGCTCTCCTCCCTCCAGAATATCGTCAAGGTCGATCCCAAAACGGATATGGGACGCGGAGCCATGGCATACTACAACTATTTTGCCAAACCCGTCATCATGAAGAACAACCGACTAAATGGCAAATTGTTGCGACCGGAGTTCTCTCCTCTTGTACTCAATGTCCGCGACAAAGTCAAAGTCGCCGGAACATACCGCATCGAATGCAAAGTCAAGCGGGGAGGGGCTGATTTCCGTAACGCCCGGTTCATGTCCGGCAATCGCGTTCTGGCCGAAATCACCTCCGAACAAAAGGACAAGAACCGGAGAGACTTCATGTTGACGCTGGCAGATCATAACGTTCCCTCGAACATCACACTCGTCATCGACACGAAAGGTTCCGGCTGGTTTGACCTTGATGGGGAAATCATCATCACCCAGCTTTTCTGAGTTCTCCCTATCTTCCTGCGCCGTTTCCACTTCCGGCATCAATCCATGATTTCCGTCCTTCCATCCGACACCATCGCACCGGAAAAAATCCTTGCAGAAATGGCCGGAGCATATTACAGGAATTCACCGGAATGCCTGGCTTTGTACCCCATTACCCAGGGAGCTTCCGGGAGGACAATTGTCCGCATCGTCCCACCGGAAGGTCAGACACCCTGCATCGGCATTCACTGGACGGGAGTTCGCCCCGACAACGCAGCGTTCATCACAGCAGCCCGTTTCTTGAAATCGCATGGTCTGAGAGTACCGGCCCTGCTGACCGCTACAGAACAACCCACGGGTTCCGGAGCCGCCTTGGCGGAAGATCTGGGCGATCAAAACCTACTGGGACTCAAATCCGCCCATTGGGCAACAAAATCGGCCGCTTATGGTTCAGCCATGGAACAGGTTCATCTCCTGCACAGTCTGGATGCAGCCGCAGTCCCTACCCTCCAGCAGCCCTTCGATGCATCTCTCTACCTTTGGGAACAGGAATACTTTGCCGAACATGTCATCGCCTCCATGTGCGGACAAAATCCCTCTTTCTTTCTCGAGAACCCGGCCAGACGTCAATTAGCCGAAGACCTGGCCTCCCTCCCCCGCTGTTTGATCCATCGCGATTTCCAGTCGCAGAATATTCACATCATCCATGGCAAGGCCTGGCTCATCGACTTTCAAGGAATGCGGTATGGCTTGGCGGAATACGACCTTGCTTCCCTCATTTACGATCCCTACGCCGGACTTTCCGCAAACGAGAGGGATATCCTTCTCTCGCACTGGGAACGCATCACGGGCGCCTCAGTCAACCGAACTCTTCTCCAACTGTGCGCCTTGCAAAGAATCATGCAAGCCACGGCAGCCTTCGCCCGTTACGGTCTCGCCGGACACCCATGGTATGCGGCCCAGTTAAAGCCAGCTCTTGACATTCTCAGGGAACTCTCCCAATCTTCGCCGCTGGAGCACCTGCTTGTCCCGGCCATTCACTCAGCATACGACCATCTGCCTTCATGCTAAGTTTCCGTTCATTTATTTATCTGGCTATCTTCCACGTAGCCATCGGCATCAGCCTCCTGGCCGGGTACTTCTCGGATTCCATGCATGCATGGATGTACCAGGCTCCCATCCAATGGATGTATGGAGGAGATTACATCAATCTGCGCATGGATGGCCTCGATAAGCAGGGTAATTACAAGGCAACCCCGTTCGACTACGACACCCCGCCTGAAGTCCCTGTCGTCACCCTCTACAAGGATGCCGTCGCCGACACCTTTGCGAGTTACCCCCCCGCCCCCATGGACATGGCAGTGCTCTTTTACCAGCTTCATTGCCAGGGAGTCGGCAAACTTGCGCTAATGAGTCCTCTTTACTGGGAACAAAACCCGGACGTCTTTGTCAAAGACGCCGTCATGCATGAGCTGGCGTCGTACAAGACCCTGGCAGTCGGTCGGGCACTTACCCTGTCCGCCCGGGAAGAAGCTCTGCCCGAGAATTGGAAATCACTCATTATCAAGCCCGGACAAATAGCCGGATCCACCAGTCAGCTACCACCGGCCAACAAACTCGTCGGAGAAACTCCTCAGCTTCCGATCCAGAAATGGAGCGTACCCTCGGTCATTGAAAACGATGCCCTGTTCCGAGAAATGGGGGCAGGAGGCAAGTCATCCCCGTTGTTTGTCCGCTGGGGAGAAGCCGTTCTCCCCACTCTGCCTCTAATGGCGGCCCTGGATGTCTTGAACCTGAAGCTGGAAGACATCCATGTCCACCTGGGAGGGCAACTTCGTTTAGGCGACAAAAAGAACATTCCTATCGACACGGCAGGCCGCATCCGCCTCAGACCGGATACCAATGGCATTCCGATCAGCCTGGCCGATATCATCACCATTGACGGACTCCCCCGGAATTCCCTCACCATGGAGAAAACAGCAGTCTCCAAACTCCTCAAGAAAGCGGCCTGTACCCTCGTGGAAGAACCGTCAACCATTGCAACCGGCCCCTCGAAAGAAGCCCTCCTTTCCGCCCAGACCATTCGTAATCTCCTCTCCGGCATCACGGAACAGCCACCGCTGCTCTTCCCACAATCCAGTCAATTAACACAATGGATCCTGCTGATTGATATTCTCATTATCGCCATTTTCGCCCTGCATTTTTCCGGTCCCATCAGGAAAACCCTTCTCGGGATTTCCATTGCCATTCCGATTTTGGCAGCCATCATTTTGTTCCTGCACGATTATGAATGGTTTCCCTTCATTCCTGCTACCATCGCCTGCCTGTTCGTCGCCGCCTGCTCTTTCTTCGTGAAACCGGCTATCGTCCCGCATCCAGCAGGCGCGGTTTCGCCTTCGGAAAATGCCGAGCCGGATGAACAGGAAGAGAACGCTCCGGAAATGCCCATGGAGGAACCGGAGTTCCACGAACCGGAAGAAATCCCCATTCCCCATCGTTCCCAAGAAGAAAAAGAGGATCAGGGCAACAAGACAAAACGCTGACTTCCACCACTTCCAGACATCTTCTCTCCATGTCACATCCCTCCTTCCACAAAGTTCTCTTCGTCTGTACGGGCAACACATGCAGAAGTCCCATGGCAGAAGGACTATTCCGCATAAAAACCGCAAAGTATCCCGAATGGACCGCCGCTTCGGCCGGATTAGCCGCTTGCGACGGGGCTCCAGTCAGCCGGGAAACACGACAGATTCTCCTCGAACGCGCCCCATGGCTCACCATCCCTTCCAGCCGTAAAATAACGGAATCCATGCTTCGTGAGTCCACAGACATCCTTTGCCTTACCCGGGAACATCTCGTCATCCTGGGACACCATTTCCCCGAATATATCCATAAAATGCACCTTGTCACCGCCTGGGCGGACAACAAAGACATCCCCGATCCCATCGGAAGGGGGGCGGCGGCCTACAGGCAGGTAGGAGATATGCTTGATCGGGCTCTTGATGCTCTCATTGCCCACTGGGCAGATTGCTGAACGGAGATTAAGGTTCTCTCTCGAACGTTTCCCCGGAAGAAGTGAAAATAATCCACTCTTCCCGCATTTCCCCCTTGCTTCCACAGGAGCATATCTCTAATATCTTACACTATGAAATTCGGCCCATGCCTTCTTGCGCTTTGCCTCCTCACTTCCGGGTTCGTCCATGCCGAAGGCCTGTCGGAAGAGGATAAGCAAAAACTCCTTGATACTCTGGAAAATATTCTCCAGGGGAATGAATCCGCCGAAGACAAAAATGTCCGAGAGGCGTTGAAAGTACTCGCCGCTGCCGCCATAGATGAAAACGCAGCATCCGACCTCTACGAAAAATCCTACAAGAAAATCAACTTCGAGGACAAAGAGAGGAAAGACAAAGACTGGAGAGAATGGAAGGACAAAAACAAAGACCGGCTTACCAGTTCCGCTTTCAAGCGCATTCTGAAATACCAGTGCCAATGGGCCGTTCTCACCCTTCAGGCAGCTAAAAACAAATCCGAGAACCCCGACTTCTCCCAATATTCCAGCCAGGCATTGAGCATGCTCAATACAATTGCTGCAGACTATAAGGATTTGAAGAAATTCCGGGGAGACATGCAGGGCAGTATCCTGAGCGGTCCCGTTGGACGTGTTTTAAAGGTCAACGGTATCCAGGCAGCCAGATGGCCCACGTCCATTTTCGACGTCAATGCAGTCTTTGAACAGATCATTTTTCCGCAATACCGTAATGCCGCCAACATCTCGGGATTGAGAAGTGCATGGAACAAGAGGATCTCACTCGAACTGGCCTTCTCCAACACCAAAGAGGAAGAAGCAGCAACCTTCCTGGGGATTGGAGATGACAAAAGGAAGAAAACAACCGGTTCCAAGCATACCCAGGGAGGTACTCCGGCCAAAAACGACATCGCCGAAGCATCCATGAAAGCTATCAATTCACTGAGATGGAACTGCGAAGTGGATTGTTACAAAATAGGCGACGAAGCAACAGCCAGCTCCAATATGCTTTCCATGATCCGGGCAATCAAAGATACACGGGAACAGAATAATAAAATCCAAGAACTGACTGCTATCCTTTCCGGAGAAAATACAGATGGAGAAACCGATTCTTTAGCCATGACCTCCGGCAATTCTTCCTCTGCTTCAGTGCCTTCAACGCCACCTGTCCCCCGGCAGATACCGAAGCATGACGATTCCGATTTCGTTTACGACGGTCCTCTTCCACCCAGAAATGCACCTTCGTCCGAAACCTCCAAAAATGCGGGCAAGCCATCTGCTCCGAAGGTGGTGGAAATCACCGATGAAGTTTCGGAGGCTCCGGCTCCCGCCCAGCAGCCCAAGCCCCCGGTCGAAATCACTGGCCAGGAGACCAAGCAGGACGATCCAGGAAAATCCGGAGCTACCCCACCCAAAAAGGCCGACGACGACTTCTTCGGAGACTGATCAATTTTCTCTCAACAGCGCCAACACTACTACCGGCGAACCGGGCTGCACCTCATCATGGGAGGCAGTCCGGTTTTTTCTGATCCCAATCCTCGGACAATGATATGCTTTCAACGCAAATCGACCCAGATGGCGCGATGGTCGCTTGCCTCCGCAGATTCCGGGATATCGACAATCCCCAGGGAACCGGAACGCCCCATTCGTTTCTTCTGGACCTTGTTGATCAGGATATGATCATAGGCATGGTAACTATCACCTTCGTCATGGAATATCGTCCATGACGTCCCTCGGGAATCGACGGGTTTCAAAAGCTGCATGCCGGACGGACTGTTTTGAGACCCGCGGACCAGATAAACAGCTGCTTCCGCCGTGCCGTCGTTGAAATCCCCGGCAACGACAACCGGTTCATCCGAATCACCCTTCATGATCGAGTCAAGATACAGGCGCAAAGCCATCGCCTCTCTCCGGCGTAACGCCAAAGCCCTGTCGTCTTCATTAAATTTTGATTTGAGATGTACTTCCAAAATCCGGAATTCCCGCCCATCATCCACTCGAACCACCACATCCAGAATTCCGCGGAGCATCATGCCTCCCGTACCGCCGCCGCCAGGCAACGGCACGTCACGCCGGGAAGCATTCTTCGTGATGGGATAGACAGACAACACCCCCAGGCCGCGCGGTTCGCCGGGACGTTCCAGAACAACAGCATACGGGTATTCCCTGCCCCGGGCCTCCAGGCGTTTTTTCAAATCCTCCAAAGCATGACTTCCGCCGATTTCGCACAATCCCACAATATCCGGTTCCGCAGAAGCAATCACGGATGCAACGGCATCCCGGGCAACATCCGGTTTCTCGGAAATCTTATACCGGCTTCTTACCGGTTCCCCGGCTACAAAGTAATTCTGAACATTCATGTGAAGGAAGCGGACGGGGCTGTTTTTTCCCGCCACCGCCTTTCGCGATGAATGCCCGGATCCGTTCCTTCGCACCGGAGTTGTTTTGGGAGAATCCTCCCGGAGCACACCTGAAACAGGCGGAGTCTCTTCCGTCCAGCCGGAACTGCTGTCTTCCAGGTAGAACGGAAGAACAATCAAGGCAAGAATCAGAAAGACAATCGTAGACAAGTCCGCCCGGAGTTTCCTCCGTCGACCCGGTTTCTTGCGGTGGTTTGGGGACAACATCATCTCATCAGCTCTCAGGACTCCAGAATCCCTTCCTTCCCCCAGTTCTACAGATTCGGAAGAAACAACACAACCCCATTCACGGCAGTATGACCGCCATCCTTCCAGATTGACATTGCAGACAGAGCAACTTTTGCCCATATATAGGGCAGATTATCCCAGCGAAAGCTCTTTTATGTCTTATTCCCTGCTTACTTCATGTTTTCTTGCGGCTTCCGCAGTCACTCCGGTCATAGCTTCCGCAGCCGCCGTTCCCGCCTCCGTCTCTGCACTCATTGCCCGCACAACACCGCAATTGGTCAAGCAATTCAAGTTACAAATCGATCCTTCCATGAATGGATTCAGAATCACTCCATCCACCGGAGGATTCGTTTCCATCACCGCCGGCAATGTCAACGAACTGACTGCCGGATACGGCTACTACCTCCGTCATGTCCTCGGAGTCCACTGGTCGTGGAACGGCAACAGGATGGACATCCCGAACAAGGCCATTATGCCACAAACCCCCATCGAGGTCAAAAGCCCGTGGAAATGGCGCTACGCTTACAATTACTGCACGCTCTCCTACACCATGGGCTTCTGGGGGCCGAAGGAATGGCAGGCGGAAATCGACCGAATGGCTCTCAACGGCGTCAATATAGCTCTCGTCCAGGCCGGACTGGAAAAAGTTTGGCAGCTCACTCTGCGCGATCTAGGCTATCCTGAGGATAAAATCAGAGCTTTCATCCCGAATCCGTCCGCAGCCGCCTGGTGGAATATGGGCAATCTGGAAGGCATGAGCGGCCCCATCAGCCAGGATGTCATTGATCGTGAGGCCCAGCTCGGCAAAGCTATCGTCTCCGCCATGGAATCCTATGGAATGACGCCCGTATTGCAAGGCTTTGTCGGACTCGTCCCCCACGACCTGGAGCAGTACCTCCATGGGAAAGACGCTCATTATATTCCCCAGGGAGAATGGTGCGGACAGACGCGTCCCATCGTTCTCGACCCCACTTGCCCGGCATTCGCCAAAGTTGCCTCCATCTGGTACAAAAACCTGCAAAAAGTGTACGGTATCTCCCCCAAAGCCCTGGGTGGAGACCTCTTCCACGAAGGAGGCAATTCCGGTGGAGTTGACATTCAAAATGCCGCGACAGCCGTCCAGAAAAGCATGCATGCCTCCTGCCCGCAAAGTATCTGGCTCCTCCAGGCATGGGGTGGCAATCCCCGCAAGGAACTGATGGATGGCCTGAATCAAAAATACGTCCTCGTTCTTGCGCTGGACCGCGATATGAGCTCCCCTTTCCGGGAAGGTTCCACCAATGCCTACAAGAATGCACCGTGGATATGGACGGAACTTCTCAACTTCGGTGGCAATCACGGACTTTACGGCAGCCTGAAAAAAATCGCATCTCTCGGCGCCATGCAGCAGTTTGCCAACAAGGATAACCTGCAAGGGCTCGGCCTAATCTCGGAAGGCGTCGAAACCAACCCGATGTACTACGAGTTCTTCTTCCAACGCTTGTGGTCCCCCAAAGAACAAGTGCAGACAGCCGATGAAATTTCCTCATGGATGAAGACCTATGCCCAAAACCGTTACGGCAGCGCTCCGGAGCCTGTCCTGAAAGGGCTGCAACTTCTGGAACGTTCCGTCTATTCCCCCCAGCGCATGCAGGAAGGTTGTACGGAATCAATCCTTTGCGCCCGCCCCGGCCGCAATGTTCAAAAAGCTTCGACATGGTCTTCGGGACAGATCTATTACAATACGGAAGACGTTATCAACGCCGCGGCCGCCTATCTGCAGGCGGCCAGAGAAAATCCCGAACTCCTGCGCCAGGAAACCTTCCGCTACGATCTCGTCGATATTCTCCGCCAAATGATTTCCGATATGGCAAGACCTCTGCTGGCAGAAGCCATGCAGGCTTATGACTCCGGCGACAAAAAAGAATTTGAAGCCAAAGCTTCTCTCTTCCTGGATTTGATCAACAACACGGATCAACTCCTCGGTACTTACCCGCAGTGGCGATTCGGGCAAATGTACGAACGAGCCATCGCCAAAGGCCGGACACCGGAAGAAAAAAACAATATGGCTATGGCATGCAAACGCCTCGTCACAACCTGGAGCGGTCACATCGACGGGCTCAACGACTATTCCCATCGCCAGCTGGCAGGCTTGATGAAGGATTTCTACGGAAAACGGTGGCAACTCTTCTTCGATTCCTATCGCCAGGGGTTGGAAGGCAAACTGGACAAAAAGGCCGTGGACGGCGATTTCAGAACCCGCGACCACGAATTCGAGCTCGGATGGGAAAAACAGCCCGCATCCTACTCCTCCAAACCGAAAGGAAATCTGGCTCAAATAGCTCAACAGGTTTTCGACAAATTCGAAAAACCCGCCCGTCGACTTGCCAAAAGCTACTCCAAACTCCACAATGCGCCCAAATGGACATTGAAAGACGGAGCCACGACTCTGACATTCGATGTCTCGGACATCATCACCGCTCCGGGAACTTACAAAGCGACATTCCTGTGGAAAAGCGGTAACAGCGCTCTCGAAATCAGCAAAGTTACCCTGTACGAAGGCAGCAAGATCGTTGCCGTAGACGAACATCCGGGATGGACCGGGATCGAAAACAAGCGGAATACTTACACCCTGCCTGTTGAAAAACTGAGAACCAACCTCGATTCGTACACCATCAAAGCCGAGGTCAAAGGAGCCAGCGGCACGGATTCTTCCGGGGTCTTCATCTTCGACAACTAACCCGCCACCATCCTCAATATCAGGGGCCGTCCTTCCACCCGGAAAGACGGCCCCCTTTCTTGCGACTTCTCTTTTGCTTCTTCTTATCAGAAGTTATACCGGTAGCCTAAGCTGCCGTTCGCGGAAGTGGCCCCGCTGCGGATATCCGCATTGGCTTCCACAAAAATCGTTCCATTAGTGCCTGTCGGCAAGCTGAGTCCGGCCCCGACCTGTAAGCCGGTCTTTCCGATGTCGGCCCCCTTCACGGTACGTCCATATCCCGGATTACCCAGGAAGGAGACATCGGATTCTCCACGGTCGTCACCTATGTCCTGGGCCACCTGCACACGGAGTTCACCCAACGTTTCACGGCCGAACACGTTGCTGCCAATCAACCCCAATAGGCGGGAACCGACGGCAATAGTTGCCGTAGTCCATTTCATGTCCCCTACTTTCAATCCGGCGTTACCGGCACCGGATTCCTCGTAGGCATCAATGCCGGCGTGTGCGACACTCACATTGACCAGGGGCTGAAGGAGGGATGAGTGATTCTCATCTAAAGCGATGTCGTATGTCACCTCGTACATGGCCCCCCAGCTGCTGCCGTTCGTATCGCCAGACCCTTCGTAGGAATCTGCTCCGAAACGGACGCTTCGGGTAACCGAGATATCATTTTGACCGCAGGTAGCCATGAAGTTGTGTCCCCAGTTCTTGTGCTGATAGCGGGCGAACAGGTTGACATAGAAACTATCCAGATTTCCGGTAAGGGAGTCCGCTCCCGTGGAATCCAGGTCTCCATAGGATGCCGTAAAGGCTGCTCCAAACGTCAGCTCTCCGGAGACGCTGACATCCACGCCAGCCGTTCCTCCCCAGGTATTGAGCTGGTACCCGGCAAAATCCCCATCACCATTAAGCGTGTTATAAGAGCCGTTGCCTTGGATCCATGCATTGAATAGGGGGAGTTCCCCCTCGTAATTGTAATCCGGATTCAGTCCCATGGTCGTCATCCTGTTGCGGATAAGCATCTGCTGGTATCGGAAGTCCGCCATCTGCGCCGCGTTCATGGACGTAACAGTACTGCCTGCAGAAGCAGCCATGGAGCGGCTGGCCGAGGTGCCATTGCCGGCTTTAATATCATCCATAATGGAGGAGAGCAGATTGTCCAGATTGGAGCCTCCCGCCTGAATGCCCGCGAACCAAAGCATGTTGGCTCCGGCCAGGGCCGTGTCGCTCTTGGCATATTGCTCCAGAGTATTGACCTTGTTGAATACCGGAGTTGCCATCAGGGACTTGCCGTCGGCTCCGACATGGATATTGGCGGACGAGTAGAAAAGGGAAATGCTCTTTTCCAACGTTACCTTCCAATCGGAAAAACCTGTTCCAGCCAGTAGAGCCTCACCTCCGGCGTTGATCAATCCTTCTCCGGCCATCATGACCACAAGGTCATCCGCTGTAGCAATACTGCCTGATCCGTTATTGACAAGGTTGACAGTCATGCTGTTCGGCAAAGTAATCGTACCCGTTGCCGCAACGCCGCCTTTCTCATTGGGAACAATCGTGCTCAGGGAAGAACCTTCTTCAAATACGGCATTGCCATCCACAAACAGAGAGACGGGAGCATATTGCCTGTCGGCATCGGCATCACCCAGAGTCAGGACGCCATGATTCCGGACGACAAGTCCGGTTGCCTTGGTATCCGTACGAAGGAGGAGTTCCGCATGTCCGTCATCCAGAGGGCCGACACTTAACCTGTCAAATGCCGGCATGCTTTCAGTGACGTTCTTTCGATTGATTTCCATCACTCCATTGCGGGTATCAAGGCTCAGTCCCTTGGCGGAAACGCGCAGGATTTGCCGACTCCCGCCTGTCTTGACGATACTGCCCAAGCTGTCGGCATCCAGGGTTCCGGTAAATTCGGCATCCTTGTCTCCTGCAAGCGTCACGACGGATTCATTGGAAATTGACAAGGTATTGTCACCGTCAAGCCCGGATATTGAAATATCCGAATCGGCACGAAGAGTCCAATTCCGGCCCAGCTCAAAGATAATGCCGGCATCGATAGACGAACCGCCCGATACGGTCAGAGAACTGCCATTGGCAAGGATCAAAGAACCACTGCCGGAAATGGATGTCCCGGAACCGATCACATTGCTGCCGGCTTCATCGTGCAGGATGATATCGGCCTGGTGGAGGGAAATCTTCCCATTGCCGGTCAATCGGAGACTGCCGGAATCCAGATTACCGCCCAAAACAAGCCAAGCATCGCGACCGACCTCTGTTGTCCCCGTCACGCTCGCCGCGCCTCCTATTGAGAGGGAAACCGGTTTGCCGGACATGGACGACGCAACCGTCAATTCATCCGTGGAAAATAAACCGCCTATAGAAAGTTTCCCTTCCCGAATATCGACGGCCCCTCCATTGGCAGAGACATTGCCTCCAATGGCAAGGGAATTGCCTCCCGTTTTGACGATACTGCCAGAACCGGTTATACTGCCTGCATAGCTCGTATCAAGCCCGTCATTGCTTAATACGACGGTAATAGAGGAATCGGCCCCCAAATCAATCCATGCCTCCGTCGCCCAGGAATCGCTCTGCAGTTTTTTGAAGACAATTTCCTGATCAGGTTTGATCCTTATATGGAGTTTGCCATTCACAAACAAGGAAGGATACCGTTCCAGAGAAATAGGGTTTTTGATGGTCTTTTCTTCGTCGGAAAGGACGGAAAAGGGAGTATCAACCGTGCGGCCGTCGATGGAAACGTAGCCGCCGCTCACCTCGAGAAGGTCGTATCCCAGATCGGCAAGATAAGGGGTAAAGGCAATGTTATCCGTATCTTCGGCAACCGCTCCGGCCAGGGTACCGTTCGTAACAAGAACCTTGTACTCATCGCGGTGATCCTTGAGGAAAGACTCAATCGAGACTACATCCAGAGTCAACCGGTCTAGTGTCAGCGTACTGTCGGTCTGGTTGAACTCAACGGCAGCCGTCCCGGAATGGGATATACTATCCATATTCTCCTCACCAATACCAATGGTTGCCGATCCGAGGGAGATATTTCCGTTGATGTTGGAAATGATGCCCGCCGAACTCGTCAGGCTCTTGATCATGCTGCCGTCAATGCCTCCCATGTCCACATGCCCGGTCGCGTCGATATGGAGGTTGGTTGCGTGCCCGGCATTGGCAAGGATACCATGCACCATGGTAATGGCATTGCTATAGGCCTGATCGCCAAGATCCAGCGTTCCTCCTCCGGACACAGATACATGACCCGTATAATCTCCGGGAGAAGCCGTATGGATAGAGAGAACGCCGCTGCCGCCATGGACAAGGTTCAGACTGCCGGAGATTTGGGACAGATCCAGTGACTGGGAATTCAATACGGTCAATTCTCCGTTTCCGGTCATCGCTCCAGCCCAGGAGGCGCCATCGGCAAGCACAGCACGGGTATCCACCGTGAGTGTTCCGGACGAAGTACAGGCTCCTGTCAGAGTGAGAACTCCATTCCCGGCCTGGCGCAAGGCAGCAGTACCCGAGACAATGGATCCCAAGCTGGCATCATTGGAGTAGTCCAACACAAAGGCGCCATCTCCGTACAGACTCGCGGCCCGGGTCAGGAATCCATCTTCCGTCAATGCGGCATCATGACCATCGCCCAAGAGGATCATACATCCCGTTCCGGAGGCAATGGAACCATTGAAACGGCTGATGTCTCCCGCCAATGCCAACTGGTTGATTCCTCCGTCCGCAGCAAAAAATACGGATCCGGTTCCGCTCAGGCTTCCTGTCAATTTGTAACTCTGACCGCTATTACCGTCAAAGGCAACCCCGCCGGGCTGAATGAGCATATCCGCTCCGATTACTATTTCACCAGAACCTTCCACATAAAGGTTGGAGCCATCGACTTCGATGCCGGACACGTGATCAAACAGGCTTGTATTGCTGAATTGATAACGGTTGTTCCGCGTCAGGGGATCCTGTCCGATGAGGACGAGTTTACCGGAAAAGCCACTGTAATCACCGGCAAAAACCGTACTCCTGCTACTCCCTGTATTCCGGGATTCGAGCATCAACGTCCCGCTTCCCGATACGGCCCCCGATAAAGTGCCTGCTCCATCCACGGAAATCTTGAGCGTTCCTGCTCCGATGGTAAGTCCGGAAGACAAACTCCCGGTCACGGCAATATTAAGCTGCCCGGCGGATTGTCCTTCTTCAAGACCGTTATTGAGTATCAAATCCCTGCCGATCGCATTCCATGCGGCGGACCAGGATACGCTATGCGGAGATGTCCCGTTCTGAAGGACATGCACCCGGACGGCATCCGTGGACATATCAAGGTCAATCAAGGACGATGTATCTTGAGCGGATCCCGCCGAATAGACTAACGTACCTCCCTGGAACGCCAGCTTATTGCCGGATGTCAGGATTTCTCCCGCCCGGTCAAGTACCAGGTTTCCATCGTGAAGGGCAACGCCCCCCGTTCCCAGGCCTCCCACAGATTGAAGCACGATGGCCCCTCCCTCCAGCGTCGTACCGCCGGAAAAGGTATTGGCCTGACCCTGATTGATCGTCAATGTTGAGCTGCCACTCTTTCGCAGAGTCGTCACGTGATCAGGGTGGTCACCGATGGCTCCGGCGCCCTGCCAGGTATAGTCCGTTCCGTCCGATGAAACGGCGATGCTCGCCGGGTTGACAACCAGTTTGCCTTCACTGCCAATGGTAATCACCGAGTGGCTTGATTCCATATCGGTAAACGTGACAGCCTTGTTATTGACGTATTCAATACTGCCATCCATCCAGCCTGTCGTACCGTTGGACCAGGTACCGTTGCCCGTTATCTCATCGCCCACCCAGACGACGGACGTCAGCCCCATGATGGAGAGATAGAGTTTTCCATCGATATTCTGGAACGAATAGAAACGCGCAATATCGGGGGCAAGCTGCGTCTTCCAGGATATGCTGTCCGTCGACAAATTGTTCCCCGCATTGGAAAGGATCACATACTTGCCATCCACATCCGGGATGAGCTTCCCACCGGAGTTATCGATCGTCAGGGAAAACGTACCGGGATCAGTCGTCAAATTGCCGCTGACAGTCAGAGCCGCAAATCCGGAAGCCAATGCCGTGGAATCCACAATCAGCCCCCCGGTTCCGAGCGCAAGATCTCCGGAAATCACTTGCCCGCCGGAACTGATATACAGATTGCCTCCTCCCGTTGTCAGCGATCCCCCGAAATTCCTGGAGGCAGATCCGAGCGTTACATGGGCATTGTTCACGTTCAACGACCCCGTGAAAGCGGTATTGTCACCAGTAAGTTCCAATTGGCTGGTCATGGCGCTGCCTTCCGCCGGAGCCTTGAGAGTAATGTCCAACACGCCTCCACCGGACAGGCCCCCTTCCATCTTCAGGGCATTGCCGGCCGTAATTTCCGTCGTGTTAGTACCGTCCGTCGTGATGGAGATCATTCCTCCCAATGTAGCAATTCCATTGCCCATCATCTTGAGGGAGGCCTTGCCGCCAAATGCCCGCAGAGTCACGTTGTTATTGATTCTGTAGACCGTAGTCTCGGTAGTCGTTGCGGACAGAGTTACGGGAGTGGGGCTTGTATCGGCAGTCTCCCAGTCGGCCACAGTTCTGTCGATGCCGATCGTGACATCACCCGTCCCCCAGGGAGTCAGGATGCCGCTTCCCGGTACTGCACCTGAATAGGTCAAGTTGGTTGCATCCCCCCCTCCTTCCGAAGTACCAATATAGGTATTGCCCACGTATGTATTGTTTAAGGGCAAGGTCAGAATGTTGGACCAGCCGCTCATATTGTTTACCTGCAAATTACCCTGGCCGGAAATGGCTTTGCCAACCGTTGTCCCGCCACTGACTGTTCCGTCAATATTGGCGATTCCATCCGTTCCGGTATTGAGTTGAATGCCCATTCCAAACGTCGTTCCCCAATAATTGCCATTCCAAAGGATAAGCCTGGATCCGGCACCCATGGTCAGTTTGCCATTCACATTGCCAATCGATTCTCCCGCATCCCCAAGTTTCAATGTGGCACCGGGACCACTAAGATTGATATTGAAGGAACCGGAAGAAACATTTCCCTTCAACACAAGTTCTCCTTCACGAACATCAAAATTCAGATTTTGGGAATTGCTGAATGTCCTTGAGTCTATCGTCAACGAACCGCTGCCCGTCTTGGCAATATTGCCGGAAAGAACGACCGTATTGGAAATCGTTGTTGCAGCATTGGTGTTCAGGATAATGGTGCCGTCTCCCGTGCTGGTCAACTTGCCGGAGTAGGCTGTTTCATTGAGGACCAGGGAACCGTCCCCCGACTTGACCAGGTTTCTATCAGCCAGGGATGCATTGCCGGAAGCCCAGGAAAAACTGTTGTTTCCGTCGACGACGATCTTTACGTCCACCCCTTCAATGGTTGAAACGGCAACATTGTCGACACCAAGGACAAGCGATCCCCCGTTGAATTTCAATGTTCCGGTTCCCAACGCATTGACATGTCCGGCTACGAGAAAACCTTCTTTCAGATCAATCGTCCCGGACATTCCGGAATTGTCTGTAGCAAGAGTCACCGAGGAGGAACCTTTTTTGACGATGCCGAACGTTCCGCTCAGAGCCCCTGACGCACTTCCCTGAGTCAGGACATAGTGATCCTTCGAGTTGGAAAATTCAATGTAGCCGGGAGAAAGCTTTCCCTCCAGATTCACCGTCAGAGTCGTTCCCGTATCTCCAACCGTCAAATCCCGGAAGACAACGGAATTACCCGGATTGTAGGTTGAGGCCGTTCCCCCTCGATTTACCCAAATAGCTTCTCCTCCATCCTTCCAAACGCCGGAATCGGCCTTGTTCCAGTACAAAATCCCTTCCTTGGACGTTACGTTCAACACTAACTTTCCATCGCTTTTGGAAACCGCATAGGAATAATAGGGCGAGATTTCAACATCCAGATAGGCCGATGCCAACGCACCGTCTGACCAGGTGCCGAAAGTTCCAGTCGCCAGGATATATTCCCCGGAAAGATCGGCCACTCCACTACCATCGAAATTCACCAAAGAAAACTGCGAAGAGCCGGACGATGTCAACGTCCCTGTCACAGCCAGCAACGGAGTATCGGTTCCGGCAAGACCAACGAGAGCTCCGCAATCGACCGTAAAAACACCACCTTCATTGATATTGAGACCCATTGTCAAATTGGCGCTGCCGGACGTCCCGGCTCCGACTCCAATCCCCTTGCCCCCGGCCAAAGTCAGGGCGGCATCGGCAAAGGAATCTTCAGCCTTCAATGTGGCTCCACGGGAAATCGTACTGATCCCCGTCCCCAAGGCATCCATCGAGCTGATGGAGAGGATGCCGGACTTGACAACAGTCCCCCCGGAATGAGTGTTAGTACCCGTTAATACGAGAGAACCGGCCCCTTCTGTTGCAATTTTACCGACTCCGGACAAATTCCCCGAAATAGTGATTTTCTTTCCTTCGTTTCCCTTGGTATAGGCCAGCGTATCGTCATCAATCGTATAGCCGGTCGTATCGAATGTTACGGAACCGCCGATGTTGGCAGGAACGGACAAATCCCAATCAGCCGAAGCTCCAAGTGTACCTCCGTTTAAATTGACGGAAAGCGTTATCGCCGTATCACCGGAACCGCTCATTCGAATTCCGATGCCTCCCAGAATCATTGTACCACCGTCAAGAGTCAATGTGGACGATGTTGCTGCATTACGCACCATATTGATCCCCTCTGTCCCCAGGAATCCACCCTTTTGCACAAAAGCCCCCGTACCACTCTGAGCAACCGTCAGCTGTTTTTTTAGAAGAATATTCCCTTTTTCCTGAGTAAAAGTCGTCGTTTTCCCCCAATCGGACAATTGCATGGAAAAATCTGTTGAATCGTAGTTGCCCCCTCCCTTGACAAGCAAAGTGCCCCCTGTCATCAAAATCGTATTGGTCCCGGAACTGTTCATTCCAACATCGAATTTATCGTTAATCACAATCTTGGTATCATCTCCGGATATGGTCAGTTGCCCACGTGTCATATTCACCATGTTCGTAAGCTCCCAAATTCCACTCAATTCCATAGCGGTATTGTCGCTGGCAGCATTGAAATGAATACCCGAAATTGTCCCTTGGGAATCGGTCGCCCCATGTATGGAACCTCCTGTCACCAGCAGTTCTCCCATCGAAGCTCCATCTCCCAATCGAATAGTTCCCGACATGCCCGCCTTGAGAGTAAAATCTCCAAATCCTGCGGCATTCAGATTGAGCGTACCTTGATTCAAGCTCAAATTACCGAGAAGAAGTGCAGCATTATTGCCGAGAGTTAGCGTCGCGTTGGTAACACTCACAGAACCTGTAATTTTATTAACGTTCGAAAACGTTACATGTGTGGGGATATCGTCGGAACCACTGATGTACAGGCCTCCGGCCAAATTGATCATCGAGTCGGCATCAGCGGAGACAAACGTATACTCGCCTCCGGTTACCTTCATCAGAGACGGGGACAATACCCCTTCTATCGTAACCGTCCCTTCGTGACCGACATCAAACAGGGCAATTTTTCCATCGGAGAAACTCACCTCGGCTCCAGTATGATCAGCCCAGTTGGTTCCCGTCGAATTCCAGGAAGCGGTACCACCCATCCACGTCATCACCATCTCGGAGACTTCATTGCCGATCATCGTCGCATAGTCCACATAAAACCCGCCATCCGCTCCACGATACAGGTAGAATTTGTTCAAGGAACTTTCCGAGGCAGTCAAGGCAGTTGACGATGCCGTCAAGGCAATATCTCCATCCGTCAGGTTGAAGAAATTTTCCGTTCCGAGGGTTCCCCCCAGAGATACTTGATCAGCAACGGACCAAAGACGACGGGAATAGACGATATAATTGGAATCTCCATCCATGGAAACATCATTGACGGAATACTGACCGGCATTGTTTTTAAACCCTTCTTCACCATACCGGAGAAGTGTCGTATTATGAAACGTGTAGGTCATGTTTCCTCCGGTCTGGCTGGCATCCGAATGGATACTACCCAGCGTTCCCAGAGAAATATTCGCGGCCCCGCCATATCTCTTCCATCCCTGTTTGAAGACGAGCCCCTCGTAGGGTAGAACCGACATATTAAATACGGAATCGACACCATTCCCGGGCATATTCATGTCCCATACCAATTTGGAATTCTCCCCGATATCAATGCCAGTATTCGGTCCCTGTAATTTCTGAATCGTCCCTTTCAGATTGATTTTGGCTCCGTTAAGGACGGCTATTTTAAAATCCCATCCTTCCAAATCCAGATTTTCAAACGATAGCGATCCTTCTTTATTAAAGCGAACCGTTGATCCCCAATTACCGCTGCTTCTCCAGTTCGGGCCCATTTCTATATCCGCAGGAACCGCTCCATCCGCATAATTCCAATGGTTCTTGTCCTGCCATCCCGATGCTTCGGCGAATGTACCGTCGGCGTCGCCCTGCCACGTCCAAAAAGTCTCTTCGGCGGAATGCCCCTCAGAATGATAACAATAAAGGACAGCCGAGAGGAGTGTAAGAGGGAGTCGTAATTTCATATAATAAATTGGTTGATGTTGATCTAGGTAGTTAATAGTGGATTCTTCTATTTTTGATACAGGGGAAGATTTTATCGGCATTCGGACACGTTTTCCCATTGGGGACCGGCGGTTTGAACTTGCTTTGTTCTCCTTTGATCGAGATAAATCTGTTGGCGGGATCCAGAGTCACGAAGGCAAAAAGCGGATCCTTGTATTCCGCCATGTGTCCGTTGGAAAACCCCTGAGCCTCCTCCACCCAATAATAGGAGGCGCTGTTGATCTGGACGTAGTGAACGTCTTCAATGACCATGTGGTGGTCCACGTGATGGTGGCCGCAGAAGCAGGCAATCACTTTCTTCCCACCTCCGCCATTCGCTTCCCGGATCACTTGGCGAACATCCATTTTGCTGGGAGAAGTCTCTCCCTGCCAGACATCGTCAAACGCTTCATGAGAAAACAGAATGGACGGTTTGACCGCCTTGCGCAGATCTTCCCGCAACCATTCCAGCTCCTCCGGACTGACCATGTCGCGTTTCTCGGCACTATAGTAATTGCCATGGTTGTTGTCGTACATCTTTCCGTCTTTCACACAGTGGTTTGCATCCAGAACGACGAAATGATACCCACCCCGGTCATAAGAATAGTATGGACCGGACATACCCTGTTCCCGGACGACATCAGCCTTGCTCATATGGTCCATATCGTGGTTGCCGAGAACATGGAACCTATCCCCGGGAAAACGATTCCATATCTCCAGCATATCCTTCATCCCGGGGCCATGGTGCAAATCTCCCAACTGGATGATGAAATCCGGTTTCACCCGCATGCAACGTTCCATGAAAATTTCCAATCTCTGTTTCGCGTCCGGCTGCAAATCAGCATGCACATCGGAGATAATTCCGAACGTTATCTTGCCTCCAGAAACGCCTGATCGGGCAAAAGACATAGGAGAAGAAAGCAAAACAACCCCGCCCATTCCGAGGCCTTTCATAAAATTCCGCCGGGAAAGAAAATGAAATTTTTCCTCCGGAGAATTCAATTTTTCCAAATTCTTGTCCTTCATGCGAGTATCTTCATATGTAAAGATCCGGCAATTTTGTTTCAAGCATGATTGACGATAAAAAAACGTTAAATGCAGAGATAATTAATGAGTCATCGAGCAGCAATTCTTAAACAGAATAAATAAATTTTTTAATTTAAGCATATCTTCAAAATCAATCAATCTGATTCATGTTCAAAATTCACGAATATTAAATTGTACACATTCCGGTGGAGAAAGGTTGAAAAAAACATCTCCTGAGATTGCCTGCCAGAGACAAATATGCTAAGGGGGATCAACCGTTTTCCTTTACCACTCGTGCCATCGTCTCCTCCATCCCTGCTCAATTCTTCCTGGCCCGATGCCCACTGGGACGTATCGGGAATCTTTTCCAATGACCTCGAATTGGCGCATATTCACGACTATTTTCTGAAGTACTTTGGAATCCAATTATTTACACTCGTCCACGGTTCCCCTCTCTTGCTCTGGAACAGCGGACGCGTCCTCCCTCATTTGATCCGTTCGGCCCGGGAAATCGAACAATGCCTGAACACATGGTTCCGGAGAAACGTAGCCATCGATTTAACGTTTTCCAACCCCTATATTCATGAGGATCATCTCAAGCTTCCTCTGGGCAACGACTTGCTGCAAATCGTAGAAGCCAACAACCCGACCGGTAATAATGGCGTTATCATGTCCTCCGATCTGTTTTATGAATACGTTCGGACGAAATACCCCGGCCTCAAAACAGTCTCTTCCATCCTGAAAGTGACCATGGAACGAGGAGGCGGCAAGCTGGATTATTACCTCCGCCTTGCCGATCAATACGACAAAGTCATGGTACATCCGGATGACAATACCAATTACGACCTGCTGGAAAAGCTGGAAGATAAAAGCAAATTTGAAATCCTCGTCAACGAGAATTGTACCCGCCAATGCCCCATCCGGCGCAAGCATTATGATTCTTTGTCAAAGACATCCCTCAATTTCCTGGGATACGGCGACAGCTTCGAGGAACTCCGCCTCAACAACGCCTGTTCGCATCTGGATGTTCTGATGGGCAATGGTCCTCACTGTACGACCCAGCTCTCACGCCAGGAGATGAGGCGACTCTACGAAATGGGATTCCGCCAGTTTAAAATCCAGGGACGCGGCCTCAGTCATTCCGGGGCTCAAATCCTGGATATCCTGAGACTGATGCTGAATGACGACAGAAGTACGCCCGATACCATGGCCTATGCCGTCATGAAATGCCTGGAATCCTTCGGCGCCATGCCTCCCCATGAGACTTTACCCCAGCCCTCCATGCCATGAAGTTCGAATTCAATCTGTCCGGTTCCCCGGAACCCGTCACTCCTCGTCCACTCTCAGAGCTGCTCCATCCGTCACTTCCCCCGGCGTCCTGGACAATCGGGGGTACCGGTATCTGGGATTCATTAATGGAAATGTGTCTGGCAATGATCAACACGATCTCCTCCCCCGAAGGCGCAAAACCGAATTTCACCCTGACTCCGTCCTGCCTATGGACGCTGGAGCCGTTTGAACCCGGGAAGAATACTTCCCTTGACCGCATCGAATCGATCCTGAACTTATACTCGGAAGAAAATGCCGGCGTGTTCCTGAATTTCGACAATCCACGGCTCCAGCAACGGGATTTGGAAGATTCGTATGGGAACGCCCTGTTTGAATTACTGCTCTCCGCCAATGCCCGCCATCTCCACGGAGTCTATGTTGCCAGCGACCTTCTAGCCCGGCATCTGCGGCAGAAATGCCCCGGCCTCAATATTCGTCTTGGAATGAACCGTCTGCTGATGGAAAAAAAACGCGATGCCGGCTTTTACAATATGCTGGCCACTAAATTCAACCGCGTTGCCATAGATCCGAGGGATACTCTGGATGCAAAATTACTCTCCCGCCTTCGAGAGAAGAAAAAATTCGAGATCACGGTCAATGATCTCGGCATTTTTCCCATGGCGGGGCGGGAAGCTTTCTGGGAGGCTGTCTGCAAGCTGAAGCGCGAACCATGGAACATGGATCTGGTTTCCAAATGCAAGAATTTGTTCTCTAAATGGACAGGAGGCTGCTCTCCGTTGTTACCGCCGGGATGCAGGCCGCTCTGCCTCTCCCAACAGGAAATCGACACATTAATTCACATGGGATTTCGCCATTTCAGAATTCAGTCGGAAACCATCCGCAGCGAACTTGCCATGGCCTGGGCCATTACACGCTGGTTTCTAAACCCGGATTCTTCTCTGAGTCATCGAAAAGCCGTCATCGAATATGGAATTCTCGGCCATCGCCCCGGGGAGGCTCACAAACTCCCGACAGGAACCGGAAACTATTTTTTCCGAAATTCCGAAATGCAAACATAATCGCTGCAAAAATAACCATCAGTAGGTCAGGAAACCATATTCCATAATCAAGGCCGCTTCCGTTTGCAGATTTTTTTCACGATTGGAATAGAGATCCCGGTACATTTTGCTGACCTCCTGCTGGTTGTTCTTGTATTCCTCCACAGACAATGGCTGGGTAGCGTCCAGAAAAGCAGCCCGTTTTTTGATATAAGACGCCCACGCTTCAAAGTCTTCCCGACTCTTCATCAACTTCTTCACTTTGTCCTTGCGCTCCAACGCCCTCATGAAAACCTCTTTTTCCAGGATGGCATGGGATGCCTTGGCCGACTGAAGGTTATCCCACACGCTCAGCTTGGTATCCAACTGCAGGGAAAGGTTCATATTCACATACATATCCCCGCTGTCGGCAAAAAAGCCGCCATACGTACCACCGGTGTTCGTAAAAAGAGAAGGGCTGTAAAAATTGACATTCAACTCGGGGAAATACCTCATCTTGATCCCCAAAACATTCAGGCGGGATGCCTCCAACTCCATGGCCATCATCGCCAGAACGAGATGATCCAACTTACCGGATGCCGCCTTATAACGGTCCCAGGAAACTTTGGGTACGGTTTTTTCATCAATTTGCCAGCGGTAATGCGTGTCGCCCATCAGGGAAATCAGTTCCATTGCCAGGGTACGGGATTTTTCACACCACTCATAGTCGACATTGGAAACCGTTCCGTCACTCCGTTCCTTAATGTCCGATTCCTGTTTGGAGAGTTCATACCGGGCTCTGGCAATTTCAAGACTGCGGACATTTTTATACAATTTGGAAATGAGTTCCCTCTTCTTCATTTCCATGGATTTATTAGCCCGGAACACGGATGCTTTAGCCGTATAGTAGGTAATGGGAATCTGTGTCAGGGACGGGAGATTGAAGAGGATGTTCGTATGGAAACCGATGTCATCGCTGGACACGCTCCCCAGGTTTCCGATGTCTTTCGTCATCAGGGCATCCAGGTTCACGCCGGGGATCATATCCATGTACACGCGGCGCACTCTCCGTTCGGCATCGTCGATCGACAACTGCCCCTGTTTGATTTCCAAATTGTTTTTCAGGGCAAAAGCCACAGCGTCGTTCCACGAAACCTTGCGCACGGGCAGTTGATCCAGGTCAGGTTGCCTTTCCACCTCGGCAGAAAGCGCCTCTACACGCTTCTGTACCATCTTTTCGACAGAACAGGAGGTCACGGCCAGCATCATACCGCCCGCCGCCACAATACGCCAGAACCCGGAAGGCATGTTCAAAAGATTCAACACGTTCATACAGTTCATGGCAAACGGAAATAAATAGGAAAAGCGACAAGAGTTTATACCATTCCGGACTCACTGCCCAACATATTTTTAGTATTTCGGATACGATTATTTCAAAACGCGGCCAATCTCACGGTAAGCCGATACCATAATCGGAACGGATGAGACCAGGACACAGACAACGAGAGAGGCGGAAAGAAGGATGATTTCCGGGAGGAGTTCCTGGATTCCAAGCAGAGGATTGGCTCCTTTGAAGAATTCCCTGAGGAGCATGTCCTGCACCCGGATAAACACCACGACGGCCAGGACAAAAGCCCCCAATACCACGAAAAGGTTCTCTGCAATAAAGGTCATGACCAGCATGAATGGCTGGACGCCAAAACTCTTCATCAATGTGTACACATACTCGTTCTGCCGGAATTCCATCGATGCCAAAGCCGTCAGCAGAATCCCTACAATGAAGGCGATTCCCAGGGAGAAACCGGCACGGCACTCCGTCTGGTTATCCAGCAGGGATTCCAGCTTCTTCAGAATAGAGGCGCTGCTTCGGGCGTGGGTTGTCGTTCCGTCGAGACGGCCGATGTTATTCAATGTATCCTCAACCAACTTGAGCGTCACATAGTTCATTTCCTTGACGCGTACCAAAAAGTTGCGATGCACCATCGCGTTGCTGCCGGACAAATCCACAACGCCTTCCGGCACGAGAATAACACCCCGGCTATACACATGCGCCAATACATGTCCGGAAGGCATTTCCCTCACAACAATGGGAAAGGAAAAATCTTCCACCGTCAATTTGGACGGAGCCGGAAGCACGCCTTCGCTTCGAGGCATAAGTGCCAGATAGGGGAATTCCTGGAGGGGCAAATCTTTCAGCCCGGACAAGGATTCGTCACTGTAAGCGACAATAGGGATTTTCTTCCCTTCAATGTCACCGACGGACAATTCGCTGACAATCACCATCTCGGCATCGCAAAGGGAGGAAAGGCTTTCTTTCATCAACCTGGTTTTCCCCGGATCCGCCTTGGTCTCAAAATCGGACATGATAACCATGTCCCCCCCATTCTTCCGCACTTCATTTCTCAAAGTCTGAGTCGAAATCACATACGTGGCCAAGACGGACAAGGCACACACAGACAGGAAAAACACCACGAGAATACGCGACAACAGACTGGAAGGGCGTTCCTTCCAGCGGTACAACGTATCCTTAAAGAGATACAGGCTGGTTAAAATCAATGACTTCATCTGCTATCTCCAGAAGCCGGGCATCGTGTGTACTCACGATACAAATCTTGTTGGCGGCATCACTTACAATCAGGTTTTTAATAATGTTGGTGTTAAAGTCGTCCAAGCCCGATGTCGGCTCGTCCAATAACAAAATCGGGGAATCCTTCATGAGGGTTCTGGCAAGAGCCGCCCTCTGCGCCTGTCCACCGGAGAGGCTGTTCGCTTTTTTGTTCCGCAGGTCTTTCAATCCCAAGGCTTCCGTCAAATCGTCCGCACGCTTTTTCCACTTTGAAGACGGCATCATTGCCATTTCGGCACATAATCTCAAATTACGGCTCACCGTAGCCAGAGGAAGGAGGTTAATCCCCTGGAACATGTAGCTCACGTATTTCCGGCGAAACGCAAGGCTGTTGATCGAACAGCCATTGGGCGTCACAATGTGACCGGAGGAAATTTTCAAATATCCCGCCAGGATTTTCAACAGAGTTGTTTTCCCGCACCCGGAATATCCCTTCAAGACGGTAATCCCCGCTGAAAACGTCTTCGTATAACGATCGAAAACTTTTTTCCCGCGGACGTATTCAAACGTTACGGCATCACATTCAAGTTTCATTTCTTGCGGGCGAAAAGTTGAGTTTCCCCGATCAAAATCAATTCGTAATCGGGAGCCACCTGCTTGATGATTTCCTGCCAATCAATTGCGGCGGAAGCTAAAGGCAGACGGGCGAGATCCATCTTCCCGAACACGCGGATATCGTCATCAACCTTGAAGTAAAGTTTGGCCACACAATTGGCTCCCAGCATGGAATAGAGGATATCATGATCCTTGGGATCGACCTTAAAGTAGAACACAAGCATGTCCATGTTCCCTCCCCCGGACTGATTCTTCTCCACTCTCTTGTGGGAAAAATGGCCGTCAATCACACAGGAATTATTCACTTCCAGACTCAATTTCAATTTATCGGAAGGAATATTCGCAATTTCCGGATTGGAAATAACCACTGTCAGATAAAATGCCGAATCATCGCAGACGGCAGCAATTTCCTTCCCGGTTTCCAGGAATGCTCCTTCCTGGTCACTGGAATCATTTTTCTGAAATTGGTACTGAAGACGACCGTCATAAGGCATCTTTACTACGTAGGATTCCTCTTTCTTCGCGAATTCCGCACGTTTTTGAGAATCAAGCAGCTCAATTTGCCGCTGCGCCAGTTCAATCTTTTCGTCAATGGTTTTCAGGACTTCCTTGGAGGAATTGACATTCTTCCCGCTCTGGTCATAGAACTGACGTTCCTTGCGGGGCAGAGAACTGATGAATTCAATTTCTTCACGTTCCTTGCGCAATTTCTGAATTTCGTCTTTGCGAGCAACCCGTTCCTTGAGGATTTCCATCTCCATGGTCTTGCGATCCAGTTCCAAGTCCTCCTTGTTAACGCGGGCAATGATTGTTCCTTTTGCAATGCGCTTATCCGACGCCACCAGATCCGTCACAACACCCTGTGCCGGCATCATAAAGACGCGGGCCCGTTCCGGAGCTATTTTAGTACGGTACTGTCCGACGTAAAACCACTCTTTCCGGACGGCATCGGAAGTCCCGGTCTGTTCGCCGGAGGCATACGACAATTCGCCCAACGTCCCAAACAAGACACACAAAATCCCAATCCAATACTTGAGCAACGAGATCATCCTTCCTTCCATCGCTGAAAAAATAAGCGCAACCTCCTCAAAGGTCACGCTTATTCATCTAAGTTCTGTGTACTACGCGGGATTCTCGCAGACAACTATCCCCGGAGGTTAATTATTGGCATTATAGTTGATCCCATAAATACCGGTTCCTTTGTATGTCTTTTTCTCCGTTGCGGTTTCTTCGTGACCATCAAGGGTTACCTCATAATCGCAATTACCGGAAAGATAGGTAGGAAGCTTACCGGATTCCTCCACCTTGTCTCCAAGATCCAACGTAGCCTGAACACCCGCCTGCATATACAAAACATGAATGACAGGCCCGGGATACGTAATATAGGACTCATCTACATACCTGAAAGACGTTGTAAATATGGCTCTGGTGCCGGTTCTCTGGAAAGAGAACGCAACATTAGTGGCGGGATCTTTGCCTTTAAACGTCATCTGCCCGACATTGTTATTGGTAACAACGCAGGTCAGGAACAGTGGGGCATCGCTAGACTCGTTCATATTCAAGTCCAGTCTGGAACCGACAGGAAGCGAATCCCACGCACTCGTATTGTTACTCCCGCTACCACCGCAGGATACGAAGTTGAACGCTACAAGAGCAAGCGCGAAGAGAGAGGCTGATTTTTTAACAGAAGGAAATCTCATACCAGGAATAGTGCAGTGTTCCTAACTATAGGAGATAGGGTGTTCGAGTCAATGAATAATTCATACAACTTGCAAGAGTATTGAAAGAAAGCGGTTTCCAGAGACGAGACATCCTCTCTTCTTCCCATTCCACTCCGATTTTCCTACAGTCTCAGACCGATCTGATATACCAGTATTGCGAGGAACAGACCCATAAAGTTCAGGAAAAGTACATTCCCGAGTGTGAACAACCACGAGCCGGACTCCTTCTTCATCGTTGCGACCGTCGCCATGCATGGCATGGCAATCAGACAGACAAGCATGAGGCAAATCCCCTGCAGGGGAGAATAATGGGTACTGATCTCCCGGCGCAAAAGCGCCTGTTTTTCTCCGGAATCATCTTGAGCTCCCTCCGGTACGGCGTACAGGATACCGAGCTGGGCCACGAAAATTTCCTTGGCGGCAAAAGCTCCGATCAATGCGGAATTGGTCTTCCAATCCATCCCGGCATACTGGGTCAACGGCTCGAAAAAGCGTCCGATGGATGCCGAGTAGGAATGTTCCAAGACCTGGGCCGATGCGACGACGCCCCCATCTTCCTGACGAACGGTTTCGTCTTCAGATCCCGGATGCGTGTTGAGAAACCAAAGGATTACGGATGCGAAAAGAATCATCCCTCCGGCTTTCTTTAAATACATCAAAGCCCGCTGCCACATGACCATCATAAGGTTGCATGACGACGGCATCCTGTATGGAGGCAACTCCATGATGAACAATTCATCCCCACCCTTGAACAAAGTAGACTTCAACACACGTGCCGTGCTGACAGCCAGAAGGATTCCTATCAAATAGAAACACCACAGAATCTCGGCTTGATAACCTTCCGGAAACAAAGCCGTAATGAAGAGAACGAAAATAGGAAGCCGCGCTCCGCAACTCATCAAGGGAAGCACGAAAATAGTCGCCAAGCGGTCGCGGCGAGACTCAATGCTGCGCGTTGCCATCATGGCCGGCACCGTACAGCCGAAACCGATAAGCATGGGAATGAAACTCTTGCCATGCAACCCCATCTTATGCATGAACCTGTCCATGATGAAGGCGGCACGAGCCATATAACCGCTCTCTTCCAGCAAGGCGATGAATAAGAACAAAATCAGAATCGTCGGAATAAAGGACAAAACCCCTCCAACACCACCCAACACTCCGTCACACACGAGAGATTGTAATTGAGGGGAATCCGATAAGAGGCTACCCGCCTTCGCCCCCAACCACTCGAAAAAGGTCTCGGTCCATCCCACAAGAGGATCCCCCAAAGTAAACGTCACGTAAAAAACAACGTACATGGCCACCAGAAACAGCGGTATACCGAACCAGCGGTGAGTTGCTACGGAATCCAGACGATCCGTCCAGAGAAGACGCTCCCGACGATTTTCCAACAACACCTCGCGGACAAGACCGGAAATATAGCCGTACCGCCTGTCGGCAAAAACGACCGGAGCCGGGAGATTGTCCCTCTCGGTCAACACACGGCGGAGAAGAGCAGCCTTTTCAACGGCGGCCCTGCCCTCATTCCCTCGTTGCTCGAAACGTGAGACTATTTCCTGATCCCCTTCCAAAAGCTTTTCCGCCAAATAGGATTCAGGCTCGGGATCCCTGCCGGAAACGGCATTTCGGAGAGACTCCTTCATTTCCTCGATGACAGCTTCCTCGGTCACCCCGTAGGGCATGGGTTTAGGATGCTCATAGCCACCCGGTTTGAAGGCGACGGAAGCAATCATGCGCTTCAAGGTCTCAATCCCTTCGCCACGGGAACCCGAAGTCCGGACGATGCGCACTCCCAGCAGTTTCTCCAGCAGTTCCACATCAAACAAAAGGCCCTGGGATTCCGCCTCATCCGTCATATTCATCACAAGGATTACGGGAAGAGAAAAATGCCAGAGTTGAAGCGTCAAATACAGATGGCGATCCAGATTGGTACTGTCTACCACATTGACAATCAAATCAATATCTTTTCCTGAAAGACTTTCCGTCACGACCCGTTCCTCGGGAGCGCCTCCGCCCAGGCGATATACCCCAGGAAGATCTACCGCAAGCACATCCCCCCTCTCCGTATGGATCACGCCACTCTTACTCTCCACCGTCACTCCAGGGTAATTGCCAACGTGCTGCCGGGCGCCGGTCAGAGCATTGAAAATCGTCGTCTTGCCGCAATTGGGGTTTCCCAGCAAGGCCACTTTGGGCATGTGTTCTTTCATTGAACCTGTTTTTATACTTCAGCCTGAACTTCGATGCGCGAAGCCTCGTGAGGACGCAGAGCCAGCACGGAACCGCGTACCCGGATCAGCAAAGGACCGCCAAAAGGCGCCTTCTCCTGGATTTCTACCACGACGCCGGGCGTAATTCCCATGTCGGCCAGCTTGTACATGCCCAGTCTGTCCATCCGGACCGATATGATCCTGACGGAATGCCTGATCCGAACCCGATCCAAAGTTCTCGGTTCACCCATTCTGCGGCCATTTTCGCAATTGCCAAAAAAACGACGAAATCTTCTCCACAAAAACCGCCTCCTCACATGTCTCCCGCGTTTCTTGCAATGGCACAGGCAGTTCTCTTCTCCGTGGTTCCTCATAGTGCGGAAGTAATGTTAGAAGAATCTAAGTCACTGTCAATGTCCGACTGCATGTAAAGTTGCCTTGAACATTACTTTTTACCGTCATCAAGGATTCTGACGGTAACGGACATTCCCTCATCCTTGCGAAACACAATACATGAGCCGCGGAGGCGAATGCTGATGGGATCCCCCATCGGAGCCGAACCGATTACGTAAATTTCCGCTCCCGGCACCAGTCCCAAATCCGCCATTCTGGCAATTCCTTTCATCTGCGGATCCACAGACTTGATGATACACCGCTGACCGGTACGCACCCGGTCAAGCGTTACTACCTGATCCTCATTATCGGATAGTTGTCCGACATCGATAAAACCTTTCAACAGAGGAGCATGAGCCGTCACACAAGCCGTCAATTCCGCAATGCGTTCGATTTCCTCCTGAGTCATGACGTGCTCCACCTGGCAGGCTATCTCATCCGCACGGCTATCCGGCAATTGCAGAATATCCCTAAAGAATGCATGAAGAGTCCTGTGACACTGGATAATTCTGTCAGCCAGTTTAGCCCCCTTCTTTGTTAACCTGACAGGAGCATACTGGACATATTCCACCAGGCCCAGTTCCGCCAGTTGGCGTACAGCCGAGGTAACTGAAGGCATTTTCACATTCATCACCGTGGCAATATCCCTGACCTGGGCAATGCCACGTTCACGAACGAGAAGTCCTATCGCTTCCAAATAATCTTCATTGCTCTTGGTCAATTCCATGGCATAGAGAAAATATGATAGTCATATACGCTAAAACGGCAAGACTTAACTTTCCTTCACATCTCAAGAACATCATTCCCCCTTGACGCAGGAATCATCCCGAAATACCCCTTCAACCAAATTGACGCATTTTACACCAAACATATTCCCGATTACTCCGTCGGGGAACACAGCCAAACGCGTATTCAGATGCGTGGCAATTGTATTGTAATACTCCCGCGCCATGGCAATGCGCAACTCGGTATCGGAAAGTTCCTGCATGAGTTGTTCATACAGGGGAGCCGCTTTCAAACCGGGATATGCCTCCTGCAGAGCATTGATACTTTCGTGATCCAATTGCTGCCGGCGTCGCAAACGGGCAACCAGGAACATGGCTTCACTCTCATGCCGCGTATATTCCTCAACCACCCGGCACAGAGAGGGGATCAATTCATAACGTCTCTGTAAAAGAACCTCTACCTGGGCCCATCCCTGCCGCACACGGTTACGGATATCGACAAGGCTGTTATACACCGTCCACATCCACGACACCAGCCAAGCCAGCACATAAATGCCTCCGGCAACAATCCACAAGGGCCACGCACTGCCATCGGCGGAGTCAATTCCGTAGATCCCGGATCTCAGGAAATAGGAGCCTCCCGCCAAAATCCCCAGTCCCAGTATGGCAAAACACCATGCTTTAACCCCTTTCGTTCTCCTGATGGCTTCCTCATCGCGAGTAGAAATGATAAACTCTTCCCCATCCTGGCCGGAGGCGATTTCGGCAGCAACTCTATCCCGGCATTCACGGGACGGTCCTACCAGATAAATCCTCGTTCCTATGGGAACGGCCTCCTCGGTGAAGCGACGTTCAAATGTACTATTGGCAATACTCCCCTGCGGTCCTTTGGCATAGTAGGCATCATCGGAAGGAGTACTGAAGAAAGAGGCCACTCGCATCGGTTCTATATCCGCACCTTGGGGATGAACGGCAATTTCCCCCGTATCGTCCCGCAGGAAAAATGACTTCAGTCTTCCACCCTCTGCCACAGTCGACCATCCCGACCTCACCACCGTACGGGTACGCCTTTTACCGTTCTCAACGACGGTTCTCACCTCCACCCTCCTCCAATGTTCCTCCACCGTGTAGCTGTACCACACGCATGGTTTTTCAGCGATGAACGATACCAGAGGATCGGCGCATTCCGCCGTCCCTTTCAACTCCACCAATCCAATGAACACTCCACGCACACTGGATGTGGGCAGGGCATCCATCAAGCGCCTCAACCGGTTGGCGCGGTGGCTTCCCCTCAACAACACCCAGGGACAAAGCAGCCAGCATCCGGCAACAAGGACACTAAGAACAAAAGCCATGTATTCTCCCGATGACAAATAGCCTTCCAATGAATCGGAAAGGAAGAGAAGCTCCTGCATGGATCATCAAGGGAAAAACGCTGGAATCCAGCGCCGGCTCTTTCTATTGGAAACTTACCTTCGGTGCCTGCCGGGCCGTTTCGGTCTCTACCTTGAACATCTCCGACGGCTGGAAGTTGAACACCGATGCAATAACATTCGTCGGGAACACCTCCCGCTTCGTATTGTATTTCATCACGGCGTTGTTATACGTCTGCCGGGCATAGGCAACACTATCCTCCGTCTCACGCAATTCCTGCATCAATCTGGACATTTGACTATCCGCCTTCAAGTCGGGATAGGATTCCGACAGGGCAAACAGACGCTCCATGACACCGCCAAGAGAGTTTTCCGCAGCAACCAGAGCCTTAACCGATTCCGGATTCGCCGGATCAATCACTGCTTTTTCAGAGGCTTTGCATGCCACATTACGTGCCGCAATCACAGCCTCCAGCGTCTCGCGTTCATGTTCCATGTATTTTTTTGCAACTTCAACGAGATTGGGGATGAGATCATACCGGCGTTGAAGTTGCACGTCGATACCTGCAAAAGCATTCCGAACGGCATTGCGCAACGTCACCAAACCGTTGTAACCGGAAGCCACCATGCCTCCGGCAACGATAATAACCGCCAAACAAACAATAGTTGCAAACATAGTCAGAAAATATGATGGGTATTAGTCCTTGAAAAATCGGATCGTCAATGGAGGAACATAGTCGGGACGAGAATTGGCCCGGACTAGCATGATGATTGTAAATACAAGAAAAACAATCATATACGCTATTACAAGAAGAACCCACAACAAGACTGGAACCCAAAATATTGCCACACCTGGCTCCCTCGCATGACCAGCAGAAGTCAGGAAAAATCCAACACCCGCTATCAACATTAAAATGATGCATCCAACAATCAACCAGATAGTCCATGAAATCTGGAAATTCAACACTCTCTTGAAGAAAGGAACCGCTTGCGGAGTCGTATCCTTGAAACACAGGAAAAGAATGGCCGGCACTATAATATTACAAAAATATAGATTCAGCAGAAGAGCCAACAAAGGAGACAACGCCGCCCACATGCGTATGGAATACAATCTTCTCAACTCGGGGGACATGGCTGTCTCACCGGAAAAGGGAGGGGGTGATGTCTGATTTTCCATTGCCTATCACGATCCTATCGCAGTTCTATTTTGTCAAACTCAAAATTACCCCAAGTTACATCAAGGCTCAAACAATCGATCACTGGGATACATTGCCGGAACGGGAATAAGCGTTCATTCCATCCAAGGGATAACAGACTGCACCAAGGCATCCATTACACCTTCAGGCCCAGGAAAAGGACTTTCATAACCGGCTCGGGCAGCCACAAGGTGACGAACGGAATCTACGGCATTGGAAGGACAACAGCAAAACGCCTGAGGATTTTCTTTCATCGCATCCAGATCATTGAAACTGTCCCCGAAAATACAGATGCGCTCTCCCGGTATCCCGAGCAGTTCCGCCACATGGGCCAGTGCACTTCCTTTGTTGTAATCGGCATGGCAGAATCGCAGATAAGGACCTGCCCGCTGGAAGGATATTTCAGGATGTTCGGCGATAGCAGGCATAATGAGTCGCTCCGCCCAATCGAGATCCGCCGGATCAGCCATTTCCAGAGAGTAAGGATCCTCCTTCTGCAACCACCAATCCACATGGGCGCAATGAGCTTCCAAATCACGGAGCAAATCCGTAAAAAACTTGCGGTAATGCCGGAACAACTTGGCATGTGCTTCATCGCAGGCATCATTCCACGGTACATAGGGCCTGATATGAAGGCCCTGATCTGCAAGATGGATGTCGCGCTCGCGCGTCACTAAAAAATCCGGGGCAAAAGGCGCCCGTGAATCGCGTTCATAACCTTCCGCCAGGTAGTCCAGACTTCTGCCCGTGTTGATCCCCCACATGATTCCGTAGTCGGTACGCAACCTGCGTATCAGAGAAAAGAAATCCGGTGGCACGCCATGGGCGGAACGCGCATCGTACAACGTATCGTCGAAATCAAAGGACAATAACCATCCCGGACGATCCGGAGGAGGAAGCGCTTGCAATCTCATATGCCCCACCGTACCTGAAGCATTACCGCATGGCAACCCATTCTCAGGGCAGGAGAGGCTCCTGAAAAGCCGGTTCCTGAGGACTATTCCCGCCCTTCTCCGGTTTTCCGGCAGGATCGGCTCCGGAACCGTGTACCGGTTCCGCCACGGGAATAGCGGCGGGAATATCATCGTGAACAGGCTGGGCAACAGGAATATCATCCTCCTTGCCAACGACGCGGGCAGGTAAATCTTCCAAATCGACCTCCTCATCGTCAACCACCGGCGCTTCCTGGTTGGAGCCGGAAACTACAGGAGGCCGGGCTCCCTGACGAACGGAAGAACCGGTTGCAGTCCCCTGCCCTTGACCGGGTGCCGGAACGACAACCGGAGACGGCTGGCGAACATTCCCCGCCGCCGGAGTAGGCGTTGCGGGACGAACAGCAGCAGGGGAAGTGACCGGAGGCACCGAAGGGACAACCGGTTTGGCAGGAACAACGGGAGCTACAGGACGCCCCTGATCCGAAGAAGGAACAGGCAAAGCCCCAGTCCCTTGCTTCATCGCGGCAATCTGACGTGCGATCGGAGTTTCCATATCCACTTTGTATGAGATCGGCAAGGCATCCGCCGGGAGATCTTCACCCTTCTTGCGCATGTGGATTTCCACACGTCTGTTGGCGGCCTGGGCTCTGCGGTCACCGGTAATCGGCACAACGGGACGTTCATTCCCGCATGCCCTGATGTACACATGCGTCATGTCGATCCCATTGGCCTGGAGCCACAACCGGACGGCATTGGCGCGCATGAGGGAAAGGAGTTTGTTGTACTCCCGGGAACCAAAACTGTCCGTATGGCCCTCGATAATGAATGAAGTTTGGGGATTCTTGCAGATCAATGCCGCGAGCTGAAGCAAGCCGATTCTGGCGGAATTCTTCATAACCGCTTTGTCATATTCAAACAACAGGTCTGCACCGATCAATCCATGACCGCTCTTCTTCCCGAGTGAATTGGAGGGCTGAGCCAACAGGTCAGTCAAGGATTTCGTACCGCTCGGTAAGTTGGCATCGCTGACTCCTTTATTGCCCGTCAGATTTTCCCTGTTCCATACATCAGGGTCGATTTCCGGCAGTCCGTCCGACTTGACAACCTTGAGCGGATTGGACGTAATCGCCAATGCCTCGCTCATGCCCGGTTCCGGGCTGCCGGCAGAGCCAACCGAATCAGCCAATTGCTCCATCTGCGAAGCAAGAGCCTGGGATTCCGTAGAATCCATGCTTTCCAGCCCAATGGACGTCTCTCCGGGGGCAATACTCACATCCTCCAGTTCCATATCAACCGGATCCGGAGTCTGAATATCCTCCACAGGCAAATTGTCCGGGTCGGCAGTAGGCAATTCATCAGGTATTTCCTCTCGCTCTTCTTCGTCACTTTGCAAGACGACGGGTCGAAGAATTTCCTCTTTGCTATTTGGTGGCAACTGGCCTTCCACAGGAGAAAGAGTCATCCCCACCCCGGTTACGCGCAAGACAAAATAACCCAATAAATGGACCAGAATGGCACTTGTCAGGGCACCGAGGACAATCGCCCAGAAATGCCTCTGGCTCCGCAAAGCAAATCTGGATTTGCGGCGCTGATTTTGGACGATGTGAGTGTTTTCCGATCCTGTCATGCGAAAATGAATCAAATTTTACGAGCCGATCCCGGGATTTCACCAGGCAGCACCTTAGGTTTGGGCAGACGGTTATTGTCCTGAATCCACTCAGCAACGGAAGCCATCAAATCGTCTTCCCCGTCATACACGTGGATTTGATAACGTTCCTCGAACTTTTCCCCCTTTTTACCCTCCACCATCTGCACATGTTCCCGGGTTTTTGTACCGTACGGTTCTCCGTCCGCCCGGCCATTGTACACAACCTTGTTCTCCGAAGTGACAGCAGAATACAAAGTCAGCGTATCCTTCATATCCGAAAAGAACAACTCATCCGTACAAACCAGCATCGCGGGAACCGTCAAATCACGGGCGGCATCGACGGGAACGACATCGTAGCTGCTATACCCGGCACGCGTACATATCCCCAATTCCGCCAACCAGAACGCGGCGTAACATGTCGGCTTGCCCATGTCATCCTCCATGGCCCGCATGATGGCGGACTTTAAGATGCAAAAACTGTCCATGGCCACCACACAGCGGATGCGCGGTTCCCTGACGGCGGACTGCATCAGCAACGCCGCACCAAATCCCTGCCCCACGGCCGCAACGGGAGCAGTATCTCCCAATTCCTTCTCCACGGCATCAAGCAGCAATGGCACATCCGCCGATTCATAATAACCATACGAACAATAAGGCCTCACCTGGTCTCTTCCCCGGGAATTCCACAACACGCAGGTATAGCCGGCACTGGCTAGACTCTCTGCATAGTTCATGGAATTCTCAATTCCATGATTCCAAGTCGTACTGATCAGGACAATGCCGGGCTGTCGTTCCAGATTGGATAACTTCCCTCGATTTCTCAAAAGGTCCCTCATGCGGCTCAGGCGGGGAGTCGTTTCTCCTCCCTGGTTTTTCATGGACACAATACAGGCATCTACCTTCACGCCGTCCGCTCCGTCAAACTCCAGGAAACGAAGGTCCAATCCTTCCGCCCGGCGTATATCGCCGGCGGGACGGGTATAGGGCACGAGAACCGGTGTCGAGGCATACCACGCATACCACGCCATCAATATAACCAACACCGCAACAAGCCAAAGAAACAGCTTGAAGGCTTTCGATAAGATCTGTTGGAAAAAGCGCACAGCACACAGGAAGATTTACATATCATGCATCCCGAACAGCATGATTACAGACGGATTTATACATGGAGTATGTACTGATTCAAAGAGGAAATTCTTTCAATCTGACTTGAATGAACGGCATTTCGGCTTCATGCTGTCGGCATGAGATCCTGCCTTGGTTCCATCCTTCTGTTTATCGTTATCGTCATGCTAGCCGCAACAGCTTTCTATCAATGGAATACCAATGCCAAAATAGAATTCTCCGTGAGGAACCCGGAAGATCCCATGATCACAACGAAGCGGTATTCCATTGATTCTCTCCACCCCGATCAAAAACCTCTATCCAGCAAGCAGGATTCCCCGAATCAGGCGCATGACCCCTACTCTATTTCCGATAACGTCATGCCCGTCAAGCCAGTTCCGGTCTCCCAGCCGGAAGAAGACATCCCGACAGCAGAACCAGTCTCCGATTCCGAGGATATCCCTACCGCGGAACCCGTTCAATCTCCGGAACAAAACGAAATCCGATAATCATAGATGTCCCAGATCACAATCGGCTATACACTCGGAGACCAAGCCGGCATCGGGCCGGAAGTCATCGCCCAAGCCCTGGCTTCTCCCGATTTGCCCCGAAACGTCCAATACACGCTCATCGGAGAAAAAATCAATGCCGTTCCCGGTTCTCCATCGCGCGAGTCCGCCCAAGCCGCCTTCGACCATCTGGAACTGGCTGTCCAGGCTTTGCGCCATGGAACTATCGATGCCATCGTCACAGCACCCGTCTCCAAGGAAGCACTCCACGAAGTCGGTTTCGCCTGGCCGGGGCAGACGGAATTCTTTGCCGCCCGCCTTGGAGAACCCAACTTTGCCATGTGCCTTTCCGGCGTCCACCTGACCGTGGCACTGGCTACCACCCACGTTGCGATCAAAGATGTTCCTTCCCTTCTGAAGACCTCGGAACTCGTTCGCATCGGCAAGCTGCTGGCCGATTTCTGCCTGTGCCGCACATGCAAACGTCCGCAAATCGCCCTCGCCGCCCTCAACCCCCATGCCGGTGAAGACGGAGCTTTCGGCAGCGAAGACATGCGTATCATCGCTCCTGCCGTCGGCATTCTCAACAAGGAATGCCCCGACGCCGACTTCTACGGTCCCGAAGTACCGGACACCGTCTACCGCGATGCCCTGCAAGGCCGTTTCGACGGCATCCTGGCTCCTTATCATGACCAAGGGCTCATTCCATTGAAGATGCTCGACTTCAACACAGCCGTTAACATCACCCTCGGTCTGCCCCGGCCACGCGTCAGCCCAGATCACGGCACGGCATTCGGAATCGCCGGCAAAGGCATCGCCGACCCATCCAGTACCTTGCAGGCCTTCCGGGTAGCCGTTCAGGTTGCCTCGCACAGCAGGCTCCAGTTCTGAACCTGCCAGCCCCCTCTGGTCGATCGCATCACACCGGATATTCCATTCCAAGCTCCGCGATCACAAGATCGCGTCCGTCGTCGGGAAACTCCTCCTGCAAGGCATCATACATCGCCTGGGAAGCTTTCGGTTCACCGTGGACGAGGAAGACAGTAGAGCGAGAGCCCCCCATTTCCTTGAAATAACTAAGCAATTCATCGTGGTCGGCATGTCCCGAGAACGAATCCATCTCTTCGATTGCCGCCCGAACCGTGTACTGCTTGCCCAGAATAGGCACATCTTTCCAACCGTCCATAATCTTGCGCCCCAACGTAGATGGAGCACAATAACCCACAAATAAGACCGTATTGCGGGGATTACCGATATTATTGGCCAGATGATGCAGAATGCGTCCAGCTTCGCACATGCCCGAAGCGGAAATAATAATCCCCTGTTCCTTCATTTTGTTCAGGGCTTGGGATTCCTCAACAGAACGGATCAGCCGCAAATGTTCAAACCCGAACGGATCTTTCTCCCGGAACAAGAACTCATACGCCTCGGAGTTGAAACATTCGGGATGGAGCCTGTAAATCTCCGTGGCACTTACCGCCATCGGGCTATCCACATACACGGTAAGCTGCGGCAGCTTACCTTCCTGAAAAGCTTTGTGAAGCAAATACAGGAGCTGCTGAGTACGTTCCACGGCAAAAGCGGGAATATAAATGCTGCCGCCTCGTTCCAATGATCGTTCAATACAGGCACAAAACGTCTCGTCATCCCTTGGAGGAGACTCATGGTGACGTCCTCCGTACGTCGATTCCATAATGAGGATATCCACATCCGGTACTGGGACGGGATCCCTCAGCAGTTCGTTATTTCCGCGCCCCACGTCACCGGAAAATACCAATCTTTTCTTCCGTCCTCCGTCATCCTCGTCAACAATATCCAGGCAAACCTGGGCTGCACCGAGAATGTGGCCCGCATCATAGAAAGACAACGTGACGCCGGGAGCAATCATCTGAGGGCGTTCGTAGTTGATATTCATGAACAGGCGCGTACACATCTCGGCATCTTGAGGCGTATAATTCGGCACGGCAAGAGGGCCGCGAATACCATTACGGGCATTAATCTTGTTAATGAACGCACAATCGTGTTCCTGAATGCGGGCGGCATCAGCCAGCATGATCAGACACAGGTCTCGCGTCGCCGGCGTACAATAAATATTGCCGTCAAAGCCCTTTTTCACCAAATTCGGCAGGTTTCCGGAGTGGTCGATATGCGCATGAGACAGAACGACACAATCAATCCCCTTCGGATCAAAATACGGAAACTCTCGGTTAATCCTCAGGGATTCCTCACGCCGGCCCTGAAACATCCCGCAATCCAGCAGGATACGAGCGCCGTTCACTTCCAGCAAATGTTGGGACCCAGTCGTCGTCCCTGCTGCACCGCAGAATTTGATTTTCATATGGAACCTACTTTTAATGCAAAAACATCCGGAAATCAAGGAGACTCTTCTTCCCCCACGGCAACAAGAGGTACTACGATTCCACCGTTCCCGGTTCCTGACGGACCTCGGATGGGACAGGAGCAATCCCCAACACCCGGCGCTGAGGGGAAGATACCCCGCCGTGAGTCACATACAAATGAGCCCATGACAGTTCGACCATATCCCCTTTCTTCAGCCCGCGGATTGCCGCCAGGACGGCAGGAGACTGGGGATCTTCTCTGCCATTCTCTTTCATATTCACAAAAAATACCTCCTGCTCGGCATCGCCATACTTACCGAAACACCCGTAATTCAAATAACGGACAACCTTGAAACGCGCCACGTCACGTGCATGTCCGCACTTGTCCGGACACAGCGAAGTCCGAAACATGCAGGGTTTATGCTCCACGCCTTCAAAGCTCGCTACGACGCGGTTGAAAGCCAGGAGTTCCACACGGGCGGGAGAGTCCCCCTCCTCCAGTGGTTTTTCTTCAGCCCCGGACGGCAACACGACGGCACATCCCAGCATGAACACGAACAACAAACACTTTGCAATTTTTACATTCATATCCAAATCGTGCTAGCTCTCCGCAAATATGTCAAGATACCACGGCGGCACACATCCTACCTCATGCGTCATTCATACAGCAAAGCCACCTCTCCAGGATCATTCCATCCCCCAACCCGGTACCTGGTAAAAAAGAGAAAGACAAGGAAACGTAAACTTACCGGGTGAAGGCAAAATTCAGGCTTCCGTTCCCTGAGCGGGTTATTATAATGCGCTCCGTCCCCATGAGTTCAGCCTCTGCACAGCTCCGTCGATTTCTGCCATTTATCCTGACTTTGGGGATCGGCAGCGTGCTGGCCTTCTATTTGATGAACCGCGAGTGGTCGCAGATGCAATGGGAAATCCCCGGCACGCGGGCAGAGTATCCACTTGCCCAGTCATTACGGCCCTGGCTGATATCCATCGGGTGTTTCCTGCCGGCAGTCGGGGCATTGATCTATGCTTTCATCGATATCATGGATCGGTACATTACCCGGATGTTCCTGTCATCCTTCCTGTTATGTACGGGCATCCTCTCCCTGATCTTCATTCTGGGGGACTTCGCAGAGAATGTGGGAGAATTCGGGGAATTTGACGATCCCATTCTATCTACCGTCCATTTTTACTTGCTGCAGATGCCGATGATTCTCAATCTCGTGCTTCCCTACACGCTGCTGCTCGGCGTATTGTGGGCACTCAGCAAGTTGTCCGGATCTTCGGAAATCACCGGAATGCTGCAATCCGGGCGTTCCCTTCTGCGCATCACGGCGCCCATTATTGTAGGTTCTTGCTTCGTGGCGGCGTATTTCGGAATTTTCGGGTTCCACTGGGCGCCCAATTCCACGCTATACCGCAAGCTCCTGTTTGCATCCATATCCGACAGCCGAAATATGGAAAACAACCCTTTTGCCAAAGCCTGCCGATATAAAAACGAAGTAGCCGGGCGCATTTGGAATATTCGCATCCCTCCTGAAATCGATTCTCCGGGTGCGCCTCTTATCGATGTTCATATCGAACAATTCTCCGCTCCCGGTGTGTTGAATTACGAAATTTTCGCAGATTCTGCTTCTTGGAACCATGCCACACGAGTCTGGACGTTCAAGAATGCCGTTTACCGCAAACACAATGAAACTCCGAAAAACTTGGAAATCGTCCCGGAATTCGAAAAAAAGATTCATCCTACCTTGGTAACCGAATTCCCGGAAACGCCCTGGCAGTTGATTTCGCCGTCGTTTCGTGTTGATACGCAAGGAACGCCAACCATCAAAAGCATTATCGACAATCGCTCCGTCAATCCCAAGATGTCCCGGGCTTTGCATACGGAATGGCATGTCCGTATTGCTAAAATCTTCTCCTGCATCCTGCTGGGCATCATCGCCATCCCTTCAGCCATTACATTCCAGAGGCGTTCCCCAATGGCGGGCATCGGCATTGCCATTTTCCTGGCTGCCGCCATGCTGTTCCTCTACGAATTTTTTCCGACACTGGCATCTGCCGGTTACTTCCCTTCCTGGCTGGGAGCCTGGCTGCCTAATATCATCTACGCCATCATTGCCGTATACCTTTTCAAGAAGCGCCTTGCCATGCGTTCGTTCCAAGAGTGGTTCGCCCAGTTTAAAGCCGAACGGGCAGCCTCCCGTAATCCCCATATCCCCTCATGATCGAATCGCCCGTTCCCTTCCCCAAAGCTGTTCTTTTTGACTTCGACGGTGTCCTTGTCGACACGGAATGGGCCATTTATCAATCCTGGGAACGCGTGTTCCGGGCTCACGGGCATGCCCTGCCTTTGGACTGCTTCAACCAATGCCTCGGAAGCGGATACACGCACTGGAATCCGGCCGACCATCTGGAAAGCCTCACGGGTAAAACATACGACTGGGAGACCATCAATGCCGAACGCCAAAAACGCATCCATGCCGATCTGGCCCATTCCGGGCTAATGACCGGTGCCTTGGAACTGTTAAACTGGTGCCGGAAACAAGCCCTGCCATTGGCCGTAGCCTCCAGTTCATCCCATCGATGGGTGGACGGATGGTTGGAAAAACTGGGGATTCGCGACCGCTTTGTCTCCGTCCTCTGCCGAGACGACGGGCTACCCGTCAAACCGGATCCAGCCTTGTACGTTGAATCGGCACGGCGACTGTCCCTGCCCCCTGCGGACTGCCTCGTCATCGAAGACTCCGAAAACGGCACAACAGCCGCCCATCGCGCAGGAATCCCGGTCATTGCCGTTCCGAACAGAATCACCGAATGCGCCAATTTTGAACTGGCGACCTGCCGTGTCTCCTCCTTGCATAAGGTTCTGGAACTGTTGCAGCATTCCCCATTGGCTCGCTAGTCGATTCCACCGGAAAATCGCATCCGCCTCAAACTTTTAAGTACAAGTCTATTGTGCGATATAACAAAAGACATTGATATTGCATGACACTTTTTCCGACTCTTTCCGGGATTTTGAATTTTGATTTTACAGTTTCAAGTTCTAGGGTGTAAGAGAATCAAGAATCTCATGAGCTCCTCTATCTTCGCTCGCTTAAATCCAACTGAAATCGAACTGCTTTACCAATCTTGGAACAATGACCCCACATCCGTGGATCCCGTCTGGGCCGCCTACTTTGAAGGCTATGCCCTCGGTTCCGGCAAAGAAGCCGCACCTTCAAGGCCGACATCCAGGTTGCCTTTTGTTCCTGTGGAAACCGTTCAAGAAATCGTCTCAGCCGATCCGTCTACCTACTTCCGCCGCAACGGTCACCATTTTGCGGACATCAACCCGCTCTATCCCATTTCCAGGGAAGAACGCCTTGCCTCCCTGCCGGAGGGCATTTGCGCCGATGCGGAAACAATCTGCCGATTGTTCGACTTGTATTGCGACAAGACGGGTTACGAATACACCCACATTGATTCCCCGGAAATCGTCAACTGGATCAAGGCCAGAATCGAATCCAGCGATCAGGAAGTTCTCAATACACCGGAAAAACGTATCTCCGCTCTGGAAAAACTCCTCCAGTCGGAACAATTTGAAGAATTCCTGGGCAAAAAATTCCTTGGTGAAAAACGCTTCTCCCTCGAAGGCGGAGAAGGCTTGATCGTCCTCCTCCAAAGTATCTTGGACAACTGCCCCGCCAACGAAATCTCCCATGTGGAACTAGGAATGGCCCACCGCGGACGCCTGAATGTCCTGGCCAATATCTTGCACAAATCCCTTCGCAATATCTTCTACGAATTCACGCCCGACTACATGCCGGACAACCCCGAAGGAGGAAGCGACGTCAAATACCACCTCGGTTACGCTACCACCCTCACCTTCCCGGACGGGCAGTCGCTGGACGTCACCCTTTCCGCCAATCCCAGCCACCTCGAAGCCGTCGACCCCATCGTGGAAGGCCGCGCCCGTGCCGTCCAGCATGAAATCGGTGACAATGCCCGCAAGAAAGTCCTGCCCATCCTCATCCACGGAGATGCCGCATTTGCCGGACAAGGCCTCGTCAGCGAAGTGCTGAACCTATCCCAACTGCGGGGGTACAAGACCGGCGGCACCATCCATATCATCGTCAACAACCAGATCGGCTTCACAACCGATCCGGGCGAAGCGCGTTCCAGCCGTTATGCAACGGATATGGCCAAGATGGTGCAGGCTCCTATTCTTCATGTCAACGGAGAGTCTCCCGAAGCCCTTGTCAAGGCCGCCCTTTTTGCCCTCGACTTCCGCCAGAAATTCGCCTTCGACATCGTGCTGGACATCTATTGCTACCGCAAGCTCGGTCACAATGAAACCGACCAGTCCTCCTTCACCAACCCCATGCTGGCGGCTACAATCGCCAACCACCCTGGAGCCGTTGCCAGCTATTCCCGCGAACTCATCGAGCGCGGCGACCTGACCGAAGCCGGCTTCAAGGAAATAGCAGACCGCCAGTGGCAAGCTATGGAAGAACAGCTCCAGCAGCTCTCTGTCATGTCTGTCCACTCCATCATGCCGCCCCTCTCCTCGACCCGCGGCCACGGCGTCCTGCCATACTCGCACGACATTATCAACACCGGCATCACGCCGAATATGTACCGCTTCGTCGGAGAAGGCATCACCCGCCTTCCGGAAGGATTCCACCTTCACCCCACTCTGGAAAAGCGCGTATTTGCCCGTCGCAAAGCCGCCTTCGAAAACGGGACTCCTCTCGATTGGGGCATGGGAGAAGCCCTCGCCTGGGGTTCACTAATGATGGAAGGCACTCCCGTCCGCATTAGCGGACAAGACTGCCAGCGAGGCACGTTCTCGCACCGCCACGCCGTCGTCCACGATCAGGAAACGGGAGCCATTCACATCCCGCTGGAACACCTCTCCCCAGATCAGGCCCCCTTCCGCATCTTCAATTCCTCCCTGTCGGAAGCCTCCATCCTTGGCTTCGAATACGGATACTCCCTCGGTTCTCCGGATACACTCACCATGTGGGAAGCCCAGTTCGGCGATTTTGCCAACGGAGCACAGGTTATCATTGATCAGTTTATCGCAGCGGCGGAAGCCAAGTGGCGCCAGGGCTCCAGCATTACCCTACTCCTGCCCCACGGATACGAAGGAGCCGGTTCGGAACACTCCAGCGCGAGAATCGAACGCTACCTGCAACTCTGTGCCCAGCGCAACATGCAAATCCTGAACCTGACGACTCCCGCCCAGCTCTTCCATGCCCTCCGCCGCCAAATCAAGCAGAAGGCAGCCAAGCCGATGGTAATCTTCACCCCCAAGAGCCTGCTCTCCCTGCCGGACGCCGTCTCCCCCATGAAGGACTTCCTCTCCCCATCCGGGTTCCAGGAAATCCTCCCCGACCCGGAATCTCCGACCCCCCGGGAGTGCAGACGCGTCATCCTATGTTCCGGCAAGGTCTTCTACGACCTCATGAACTATCGCCGGGAACACGGTATCACAGACACTCTTATCGTCCGGATCGAACAGCTCTACCCCATCTACGACGAACTGCTCACCTACACCTTGGCCCCCTACGAACACATCCGGGATTACTGCTGGTGCCAGGAAGAACCGGAAAACATGGGACCGTGGAATCACATCCGTCCCCGTCTCAACAGGATCCTCTCCGCCTCCTTCCGATACGCCGGACGTCTCGCCATGGCGTGCCCCGCAGAAGGTGCCAAATCCCTGCATAAGGCCGCCCAAAAGCGCCTTCTCAGCTCCGCATTCAACACCCGTGAAACCCTCTAACCTCTTACCATCTTTTCTCTCATGAGCGATATCATCATCCCCAACTTCGGTGAATCCGTCACATCGGCCACCATCTCTACCTGGAACGTTGAATCCGGAGCCCGAGTCAACGCAGGAGACGTACTCGTCACTCTGGAAACGGACAAAGTAGCATCCGAACTGGAAGCACAGGAAAACGGCATCCTTGAGATCCTCGTCCCCGAAGGCAATGACGTCGGCATCGGAGATGTTATTGGACGCATCTCCGCAACATCCGCCGGGACAGTCCCTTCTCCCGTTGCATCCAAGGTAGCCCAACCGGCACCCCGCCCCGCTCCGGTAGAAGAAAAACCCGCAGCCGCATCCATCCCTGTTCCCGCAGTCTCCCCCCAGTCACCTGTGGAAGAAACGCGCTACTCACGCACCCGCATGTCCCCCTTGAGGCGTACGATTGCAGCAAAACTCGTTGAAGTCCAACACCAGTCTGCCCTATTGACGACATTCAACGAATGCGACATGAGCGCCATCATGGAATTACGGCGCCAGTTCAAAAGCATGCCCAACCCCACCGGAGCACGCCTCGGCTTCATGAGCTTTTTCATCAAGGCCGTCGTCGGAGCACTTCAGGAAGTCCCCCAGGTCAATGCCCGCATCGACGGTGACGACATCATCACCAACCACTATTATGACATCTCCATTGCCGTCGGTACGGACAAGGGCCTCACCGTCCCCGTCCTGCGGAACTGCGACGAGAAAAACCACCTCCAACTGGAACAGGAACTGGCCGAACTCTCCGAAAAAGCCCGCACCAACCGCCTGGGCATGGAAGACCTCCAGGGTGGAGTCTTCACCATCACCAACGGCGGCGTGTATGGCTCCATGCTCTCCACTCCCATCCCCAATCCGCCGCAAAGTGCCATCCTCGGCATGCACGCTATCATGGAACGCCCCGTCGCCAAGGACGGTCAAATCGTCATCCGCCCGATGATGTACCTGGCCCTTTCCTACGACCACCGGCTTATCGACGGCAAACAGGCAGTCACCTTCCTCGTCAAGATCAAGGAGCTTCTGGAAAACCCCGTCTTCCAGCTCTAACTGTCGTCTCCAGGACACCATGCTCTCCCGGCTTACCCGGAAATGTATCTTCCTGATGTCCGCAGCCCTCGCCGTCCGGCTGGTAGCGGACATCAGGTATACCATGGAAAGAGACCTGTACCTCTGCGGTATTCAGGATACCCTGACCAGTTCCCTCATGGCTCTGGACGTCTTCCTGTTCTTCCTGGCTACAGCCGTCTTCCTCACTTGGCTCTACAAATCAGTGGAGATGTTATCCGCCCAGGGAGGGCAGTTCCCCATCCGATACACGCCGGGAGCCGCCGTCGCCGGATGCCTGATTCCGCCGCTCTTTCTATATCGACCCTGCCTCGTCCTGATGGATATCCGCCGGGCGACGGCTCCAGACAAATCCATAGCGCCCGTCTTCATATGGTGGGGGTTGCTATGGGGAGGCATCGCCACCAGCATCATAGCCAGTTGCCTGGGATTCTCGCTCACCCCTTCCGAAGCATGGGCCTTCTCCCTCATCTCCCAAAGCGCCGTCATCATATCGACGGGAACCCTCTTCGTCGTCATGAACGGCATTGTCTCAGTCAAAGCACAATAAATTCATACAAAAACGTCAACCCTCTCAGGAAGTCAGACGAGAAAAACGCTTGTTGGAATCCGGAAAATCCATACTCATGCAAAACGCATAAAGTACCCCGAGCAACCCACCCGGAACAAGAGCTTCCGAATTCCACGACGGCAACGGTACGGGCACCATTGCCGAAGGAATATTCCAGAAGACAAAAGCCAGGCACACAAAGCCGACGGCCAGCCACTGGTAATCGGACAATCCCCCATGCCTCCCGGTCTGAGGTTCACCTCGATAGGACTCCTCGACAAAACGGGACAATCCGGCCAAGACAAAATACAGCCCAATCAACAATCCGGCAGGCAATCCCGTACACCAAAGACGCACCAACACCCAGCCGCTCACAATATTAAAACCGATGGAATACAGCGCCGTCGCATGCAGCGGCACACCTGCCCACTCCGTCAATCGGCACACACGAGAAGCCGGGTTGGTATGGACAATGCCCCAATGCCTACAGCAATCGCCAACGGGATGACCGTGGCAACATCCTTGTACCAGGCAACGCAAACGTCCTATCGCCTGAATCCACGGCGACGCTACAGCCATCGCGGCAAACAGGACCCAGCCACTAAACCCGTTCCCACCGTCCGACGCTGGATGAAGCAGAGCCGCTCCTGCGACGCCAACCAGCCCCCCAAGGATAGCTCCATAATAACCGAACGGTCGAAGCAGCCGGGCGGAACCTTCCACGACCTGGGCCCAGACACCGGCTCCAAGCAGAGAGCAGACCGCAACTACGGCAATACCAATCCGATATTCTCTCCCTGCCAGAGACACTGCCAGAACATACCCAAGAAACGCAGCCAGAAACACGTAGGCACCATGGTTGATTATACGCAATGGACCAATCCGGCACGCTCTCCAGGAATTGGCCAGCCTTTCCGCCAATTCCAGCGCAGCCCGGGCAAGAGGCCGCGCGCCGGCAACCACAAAAAAAACCGCCAAGGCCCCCAACACATCCAGCCAGCCGTGCATCCCCGTCTCCACGCAACTCCAAGCCAAGGCACAAGCCCACACGACGGCAGCTGCAATCAGCCACCGGGGTGCATACCGCCAGGCGAACCCTGCTACCATCAACGCCCACAATACATGGAACGACGGGAACGCAATACAATAATCGGGTAGACCCTCGCGATCCATCTGCAAACAAAAATCCGCCAGCGTTACCGGATAAAAATCATCCAGGGGACATGACAGAGGAAACATCAGAAACATAAGCACCCCCAACCCGAAACATCCGTATGCCCACAACTCCATACACCTCAGCTTTGCATTGGTATTCAGAGAAAAAACAAGCACAAGCGGTACAATCAGATAAATACTTTGGTAAATCCAAATCGCGGCATCAGAAATATCCGCCGCCGCATCTTCGCCAAAAATCCGGCAATCGGGGGCACTCTCCGCCACCCCGGTCAACGCCCCTCCATAATAAGCCAGAGCCCACACAACGCCAATCATCGCCACCCCGGCGAAACGCTTCACCCAGCCGGGACGCTCTCCATTGGCGGGAGGCAGCCCTAAAAGAGTCGGCGGAGCCGATGAACCAAAACGCCGGATCAAATCCTGGCGCTCATAACCCCAGACAATCGCCGCACACCCCAACATGCTCAACGGCGTCATTACATACAAGCCGGCCGACGACCCCGTCAGCAACGAAACACCGGCACACGACAGGCAAAATCCCCAATAAATAGGATGAGGCACAATCCCGTAAAAACCCGTCGAAACAAACTTAGGCGGAGGAAACGCATTCATCGGAAGACCGCCCCCCTTCACCTTCAGCGCAACCATAGCCCCCGCCATCAGGCAAACGCCGAAAAACAGGGACAAACCTCCAAGCCACACAGAATGGATAGCCTCCAGATTCACCCAAGGTTCCCATACAAGGGTTCCATTCCACAATAGGCAGGGAATCAAGACACAAAAAGCAAACCCATAAAAAAACCGCCCCCTCACCAAGAGACTCAGACCCCGAACAATAGTATTCATGGTTTAAAACGAACAACCTCGTGAATGGCATACCCATTTTCAGGAGCTCCCAACCCGGGAGCAACCAAAGAAGCAGGCCCCCCCCATTTGGTTTCCTTCAAGTGCAGGATAGAATCGGGAAGCAGGCGTCTCAAAACCATGGGGCTACGAGTCAACACCGTCTCGGAAATATCACCGGAACGCAGGACGCGCTCGCAACTCAGATCCAGACTGCAACCCGCAAAATCCAATCCCTCCCCTGACGGTCTCGTCTTAATCCCTCCCGGCAAAGAAATCGGTTTCCCATTCTCCAGCATAATCGACAAGGGGTGGTCCCCCTCCCATACAATCCACGTTAGAGCCCGTCCATTATCCGCATGAAACCGCCCCCAATGCAAGGAATCCAAAGGTAAACTCCACGGTTCCAAATTCATGGTCAGGCATTCCATATACCCGGTACCCTCCAGACGCCATCCCTTTGTAGACATCCAAACCTTGGCTCGGGGCGCCAGGCATTGCCATGAAACATTCCTCCATGGCCCCGATCCATACAAGCTGATCGGGGCGGCAGTCGGCACCACCGGTGTCCACGATCCCTGAATGGAAAGAGGCCAGCATCTCCACTGCCACTTGCCACGCACAAACTCCGGCAACATCCCCCGGATAAACGACTGCCGGGACACAACCATCCCGTCAATATCAACAATCAACAGAGAAGAATGCTTCACATGGACACTCCCCAGAGTAAGATCGGAAGCATAAGCAAGAACAACCGTGCCATCCTCGGTTACACAATCCATATAGTATTTGGTTAAAGAAAATCCTCTCACGTGTATCAACAGTCTTTTTGATAAAGTATAAAATCAATCGCACTTTGGCAATCTAATCCACCCCTGAACTACCAAGCCTTCCCCGTCCCCTTCCCGCCCTGTCTGCTGCCTTTCCAAAAAACGATCATTTTTTGCATTCCGTTTCTTTTCATCAACTCCAAGGGAGGATCGGCATGATCATCGGAAGAAAGAAGAAGAGCCCCGCCCAGAGAAGCAGCACTATCATAGTCATATTGTCCTATTCCACAGCAACATGCAGAAAAGGCCTTTTCGCACCATTACATACATCCACGTCGGCTCCGGTTTCAATCAAAGACTCCACAGACCATATTTTCACCCCTCAGTCACCGCATCCATCAAAAGAATCCCCATTCTTCTCTCTCAGCTCATCGCCCTTGAGCATAGCCTCGGACAAAAAATCCAAACAGCGATCCAATTCATCATGATCACCATTTTGAGCCAAATCCAGAGGAGTTTTCCCTTTTTTATCAAGCGCAAACACATTGCTCCCGGCTTGCAGCAGCATATCTACAATAAAATCATGCCGGTAATAAGCGGCAACATGCAAAGGAGTTCTGCCTTCGTCATCACAAACATTCACGTCCGCGCCCAAAAACAATAAAATCTCCACTTTCATTTCTTCGTTATATTCGGTCGCAAGATGCAATGCAGTTTGTCCGCGATTATCACAGGCATTAATGTCCGCACCGCCGGCAACCAAAATATCTACGACATACGAGTTAGACAGATGCAGAGGAGTTCGCCCCTCCACGTCCCGTGCATGAATATCAGCCCCGAGAGCCAACAAAGACAGAATAGAATCATCATCAAAACAAAATTGAACAGCCTCATGCAAGGGAGTTCTCCCCTGGCTATCCCGAACATGAACATTCATTCCTTCTCGGATCAGCTCTTCTTCATTAAAAAAATCCTGTTCGTCCTCCTCTTTACCAGGGACATTTTCCCGATCTTCATTCTCACTACTCATCGTTTCATTCTCATTTTATTCACTATAAAAAATCAACTGCCCTTTGGCAATCAGATCAAACACACTGACAACGGCTGAAACAAATTCCCTCTCACTGACAAATGTGTAATCCATGGACATCATTTCGACACGGAAGAAGAAAGGAATCATGTCGCGCACCGGAAATTGTATCATGAAGGTCGAATTCCATCTTTCCTATGTGTAAGACGAACTTCCGTCCATACAAGTCCGGAAACTGGAAGATTAAAACAAAATCTACCGGAAAACCAGTGAATCGACATAGCAGCAAGAGCCTCTGTCGATCAAGAAGGTTTGTAAGATTCCCGGCCCCCCGGGACTGAATCTATATCGGGATAAACCGGGGGCACCAATCCCCCGCAGAACCGAAACGGCAGCCACAAGAACACAGGGGGAATATTCGACCCGTCCATCCCTTCACCTGTGTGAAAGAATGGACGGGCAAAAAAGTAACGATAGGAGTTATTTGGCGCTGAAACGCAGCGTTACTTTCTCCCGGATATCGGTTTCGGGGACTTCAACGGTAAAGCCTTGGAGGGATTCATCCGGAGTAACCTGGACGTCTTTTCCATTGACCGTTGCCCGGATGTCAGCCGAGGTCGAGGGAAGTTCAAAGCGGTAACTGCGGGCTTTCACCTGTCCCTGGTAGGAACCTTCGGCGGGGTTGACAGTGATTTCCGTCACACCGTCCTTCAGGGAATAATCCAGTCTGGTTGAAGCACATTTGCCTTGTTCGTAGTCTCGGGTCATTCCATCGTCTTCGTACAGGGAGAAACTGTTGGAAGCACCTTCGGAGCCGGGATAGCAACGGACGACCAGTGTCTTCAAGTCGGCGGATGTCATACGGTCGGTGTATGGCTGCATCGGCATGGGATAACCTCCCTTGACAAAGAGGGGGAAAGAGTTGATGTCGCAGCTTTCCGTCACGTATTGACCGCCGTCATACTTCTTGCCACTGTAGAACTGGTACCAGACGTCATGCGGGGGCAGCCACACGCGTTGTTCGGCCACTTTGGCATCGCCTTTGCCAGCTGTCGTGATCGGAGCCCCCAGCAACAAGTCTCCGAAGAGAAATTCCTGCGGATTTTTATAGGCATCTTCTTCTCCCGGGTACTCGATGTACATGGCACGGTTCAGCGGCAGCATGTCCGTATGGCACTGGCGCACGGAAGAATAGATGTAAGGCATCAAGCGGGAACGCAAATGATAAACGGAACGCATGGAGTTTTCCGCCTGTTCCCCCCACTTCCACGGACGGCGATCGGGATTGCCGACGGAATGCAGGCGGAGCGACGAGTTCAACAGACCGAACTGGATCCAGCGAGCCATCAGTTCCGCATCTTCGCCGCCGTAGAATCCGCCCAGATCATGGGCCCAGAAGAAACATCCGGCGTTACCGCTTGTAGCGGTCAATTCGATTTCGAACTTCAACATGTTCCAATTGCCTCCGGAATCGCCGGAAAACTGGATCGGGTGACGGTGGTCTCCCCAACCGCCCCAACGGCTGAATCCGGCACCGCGCAGATTGTCTTGCTTGGAATAGTTGAAGTAAAGATGATTGAGCCAGGGAAGATGTTTCATGTTGGTGCCGCGAACGACGGGATAAACGTAGTCCTGCTGCCAGTCCAGCCACCAGAAAGCCACGCCCATCTTATCCGACTCTTCATGGGCATGTTTCATAAAGGCATCCATGTACTTTTTGTCCCCGGCGTCGAAGACAATATTCTTTCCTTGAACCGGTTCCTGGCCCATTTCTTTCATGAAGGCGGGGTACATGTCCTCGTGGTCGCGGATGCCGTCGTGAGGGTGTTCGTTCAGGACTACGCTGATATTGTCCTTTTTGAACTCTGCGATCAGTCCCGCCGGATCGGGGATCAATTGACGATTCCAGGAATACCCCGTCCATCCGCGAGTACCTGCATGAGCCGTACCCACCCGTCCATCCTTCCGGTGCCAGTCCATGTCAAAAACCATGATATCCAGCGGGAAGTCATGTTCCTTGTACTCCTTGACCAGCTGGCGGTAATCATCAGCCGTATAACTCCACCAGCGGCAGTACCACGAGCCATGGACATACTTGCGCGGCATCGGGGCCGCTCCGCTGACCGCTTTCAAGGACTGGAGCGCGGCCTTGTAATCGTTCCCGTACACGAAAAGGTATAAATCCTGAACGTGATCCCTATCGCGCAGAGTTACCCAGTCATTTTTCAGGACTTCCTTGTTCGAGTCCTGGATCAAATACCAGCCGTCACGGCTCAACAGGCCTTCTTCGAGGGGAACAGGCCCACCGATACCATCCAGCGTTGCGATGGCGCCCTTCAGATTGCGCCTCTGGGAACTGGCCATCCCCCATCCGCAATCCTTGCCGTCCATTTTGAAACTGGCCTTTATGTTCGACTGGCCGAACGGGAACCCGTCATTCTGATACTCAAGCCGCATGGCCGGAGTCGTAAATACATAGCGGTTGTTATCTTTTTTTTCGACCTGAACGCCATCGAACAAGATGTCCCGGTTTTGTGCAAACAAGGTCTTGTCATCCAAAAATTTCCCTTTGTTCGCATATTCCATGCGGACAAGATTGGGTGTAATGAAGGTAAACCGGCAATTATCGATGACGATGGGATTTCCATGGGCATCCGTCCATGCGACTGAGGCAATACCAGCTACGGCAAGCATTTTGGTAAGAGAAGTCATGTCCCCATATACGAAAATGAAACAGAATTTGTTTCACTCCCCTTTGCCTTTTCTCCATCATCTCCTCCTTTTTCAGGCAAAAATACCGGATTGAGACTATTTCTCCCTCCTTCCCACATGTGGCTGGATTCCGGAGTATCTCTACGGAAGTTGGGTATCCGTAATGTGTTTTTCACGGAATGGGAAACGCCTGTCGAATTCCTCCACCTCTTCACTTCCTACTTCAAAAGCCGGGTCGGTATGGAATTCTCCCTCCACACTACTCATGCTTCCGGGCTGCAACTCCAGAAGCATGAGTTCATCAATCATGCCAATGCCCGGCAAACCGATTTGCCAGGGGCGGGTACACTGAAACCCGAAACGTCCGTAGTACTCCGGATGTCCGACAAGGACGACAGCAAGAAACCCGAGTTCCTTTGCCCGGGACACAATCGCCCGTATCAACACCCCTCCCACTCCCTGCTTCCGGCAATCAGGAGCAACACTCAATGGGCCAAGACACAGGATCCGGTCTTCATCCCGCCTGCCGGGAGACACGATTTTAGCCCTCGTCGCCATTCCATGCCCAATAATGCGCCCTTCCCTCTCGGCCACCAAGTTCAGTTCCGGAATCATCCCGGAAGCCGATCTCAGACGGTGAAGGATCAGATGTTCGCTGCACCCGGGATGGTAAACATCCCAAAATGCGTCTCTTGTCAGGGTTTCGGTTGTGTTGCGGTCCTGTTCCGTTTCCGGACGGATGATCAATTGTGTATCATTCATGATTGTAACATCGAAAGGGGCGCTCCTCTCAGCACCACCGAGGAAGACATGCCGTTTTAATTTATCAAAGGTGTAGCATACCGGTCAACCAGGATCCATTCGCGGCTTCTAACTGGAAGAGGCCGACCTGTCGATCACAAATTTCGTATTTCATGGACGTCAACACGGTCATCTCCCTATTGACCTGGCAGCATTCGTGCAGTATCTTCAAGTCAAACCATGAGAAGTCCACTCCACAACCTGATTCCGCTTCTCGGAGCCACCCTGGCGCTGACAGCCTGCACCGTGGAAGAACCCCTTCTCCGGGCGGAACCCTATTCCACCCCGAAGAGCTTCTTCGACAACTGGCAGCGTGTGGACGCCATGGTCAAATCGGGGACCACCAATCTGCCGGATGCAGAAGCCTCCTTCCGCAAACTCTACGGCGGGCGCCTGACAACTCTCAGAAGCTACCCCTTTGACAACGAATGCATCATCCATGATCCGCCCACGGAACTGATCCTGCTGCATATCCGTACAAAACAACAATTCGAGAGTTTCCTGCGCCATCTCATCAGCGACAACGACTTCATCGATCAGGCACTGACGCACTTCAAAGGTCCTATTCTTGCTCTCGGCAGCGATGCCAGTTCCTGGGTTCTCCTCTTTTTTGATCGTAACGGCATGCTTATCGAAGCCTTTGGAAGAGCCGCTCCGGATGAAGCCAGACCCAGGTAGTATTCCACGACACTAGGGATATCGCTTCAGGCAACCGTATCGTATCCTCCTATAACCCGAGGGAATGGAGAATCGTGCGGCGCTTCAAAGCCAGTTCACGCCATTCATGGATCAGGCCCGATCCCCGTACGACTCCGCATCCGGCAGTCAGGGCAATATGATCGCCCTCCCAATGGAGGGAACGGATGGCCACCAGCAGGATCGCCTTGCCGTCCACGGAAATGCCGAAGGGGGCTCCGAACTGACGTGGGCAAAGCATGCGATCCCTCCACTCCTGAAGCTGCCGCAGGGTTTCCGGAGTACGGGGCTTGGATCCCAGAGCAGGCGTCGGATGCAAGAGGTTGATCCAAAATCCGGGAGACTTGGCATCCCGCGTTTCCAAATGGATGGAGGAATACATGTGGATCAACGTATCCAGATTCAAAATCCCGCGTGGAGAACGCGTCAGGCGTCCATACGGGGCCAGTCTGCTCATCAGTGTACCGGCCACGATCTCGTGTTCCCGGATTTCCTTGGAATCATGGATGAAAACATTTTCGTCTTCCGGACGGGCCGTTCCGGCCAATGCCATGGTTTCCAGAGTGCGTCCCTCCTGAATAAAAAGATACTCCGGAGTCACTCCGCAAAACCCTTCCCCGCCCGCCCAAAAACCGTACGGATACAATTTCGGAGACGCATCCAGACACCTAACCATCAATTCCGCCACATCGCCAGGCCGATGCAGCACCCCGGATTCAGCCAAGGCCGGAACTGTTTTTTCGAGGCGTCCGGCTTCGATTTCGGCCATCATCTCGGAAAAAACCTGGGCAAAAGAATCGGGCGCGGGAGCCTCCCAGGAAATATCCACTTCCTTCGTCACCCTGCCGACAGGAGAAGATGTTTCTTCCACCCGTGCAGGAATCTTCCACGGTAGCGGATCCGACAAATCGAACGAGTTAATATAGAAAGCCACACCTTCGCCAGGAGGTTCCGCCGCTTCGGAAAACGGCCCGATCCCCCACAAGACGCGACCACCGTCGAGGCGGACAAACGCTCCGGAATGGATATCTGGGGGCAGAGGCAAATTCACGATACCGATGAATATAGCCCCCTCCCCTGCCGGAATCCAGCGCGATTTGGCATCATGCCCGCCTTCCCATTGGGATGAAGTGGCTGAGAGGCGTTTTCATTCCACCCCCCTGACTCTGTCATGATCCTTCAGCTGCCCGGAGCCTTCGATCTCGTACTTGTACGTCGTCAACTCCCGGAGCCCCATAGGCCCCCGAGCATGGAGTTTACCCGTACCAATGCCGATTTCCGCGCCAAAGCCGAACTCTTCCCCATCACTGAACCGAGTCGAGCAATTATGGTAAACGCATGCACTATCCACCATCGTCATGAAAAGCTTCACCGCTCCGGCATCCTCCGTGACAATGGCATCACTGTGGTGAGAACCGTAACGGTTGATATGACTTATGGCGGCATCCAGTCCATCAACAATACAAACGGAAAGAATCAAATCCTCGTACTCCGTCCTCCAATCCTCTTCACTGGCCAGAGAAGCCGCATTACCCAGCAAAGGAAGGCTCTCCGGACACCCGCGCAGCTCCACTCCCCGCCGCTCCATTCTGGCTGCCAGACGAGGCAGAAATTCCGAAGCAATGTTGCGGCAGACCAGGAGGGTCTCCATCGCGTTGCAAACGCCCGGACGCTGGGTCTTGGCATCGTCACAAATATTCAGGGCCATCTCCAACCGCGCCGAGGCATCAACGTAAGTATGGCAAATACCGTCCAGGTGCTTTAAGACAGGCATGCGCGCATACTGGCTTACAGCAGAAACCAGTCCCTTGCCTCCCCGGGGAATCAGAACATGGACATAGTCTTCCAACTCGCACAACTGGCGGACTTCGTCACGGCCGCCGCCGGCTACCAATTGAACGGCATCCTCAGGCAATCCGCTTTCCACCAAAGCACGCCGGATAGCTCCGATCATCACTTCATTCGTCCTGCGGGACTCCTTCCCTCCGCGAAGAATCACGGCATTACCTGCCTTCACGCACAAAGACGCCGCATCGCACGTCACCGTGCCCCGGCTCTCGTAAATAAACCCGATTACACCGATCGGTACACTTACCTTTCTGATGATAAGCCCATTGGGACGGCTCCACTCCTCCAGTATCCGCCCCGAAGGATCAGGCAGGGAAGCAACCTTGCGGACACAGGCCACCACTTGGCGCATGCGCCCGGCATCCAGCATCAGCCGGTCGATAAACGCCGCATTGCGTCCCTCTTCACAAGCCATACGGACATCCGCTGCATTAGCCTGCAGGATGGCCGGAGTTTCTTCCTCCAGCAAAGCAGCCATGCGTTCCAAGGCCTCGTTCTTGCGGGCAGTACCCAGCCCCTGCATGGCAATGGCTGCGTCACGGGCGCGTTCTCCATAAACGGTCAAGGGATTCATCACCGTACAGGTTTGAAATAAGTTCCTATTCCGCGGCCTTCCATCAACTCCCCGATGCGTTCCGGGCAGTATCCATTGACGATCCATGTACCGATCCCCGATTCAACGGCGCGTTTGACGGCACGGAGCTTGGCATGCATACCTCCCATGGAAAACTTCCCGTGGTCCTCTCCTGCAAATCCCAGCACATCATCCACATTCTCCACTTCGGAGATAATCGTCTTGCGTTCCTCGTCCGGCGGGTACAAGCCATCCACCCCGGTCAAGAGGAACAACCTGTCAGCCTGGATCAATTCCGCCATCAGAACGGAAAGAATATCGTTATCTCCGAACTTCAATTCCTGGACAGCAACCGTGTCGTTCTCATTGATAATAGGAATGATATTGCCGCGTTTCGCCAGGCAATCCAGCGTTGCATGCACATAATCCCGTCTGTCCCGCAAGTCGTCGGCCGTCAACAGGAGCTGGGCGGCATTAATCCCGAAGTGCTGGAAAAGGTTGTCGTAAATATGCATCAGGCGGGTCTGTCCGACGGCAGCACAAGCCTGCCTGACCGAGAGTTCGGACGGATAGGCTGAAAGCCCCATCACATTCACCCCGGCCCCCACCGCGCCGGAACTGACGAGAAAGACTTGATGACCGTCCTCCATCAACGAGGCCAATGCACTCACGAGATGCACGATGGAAGCTTCGTCCAAAGTGCCGGATTCCTGTTTGGTCAGAACGCCTGTCCCGACTTTTACAACTATTTTCATATCATTGTTCGCATGGTTATCGATTAGTAAAAACAAAAAAGGAACGACCATCCGGTCATTCCCTCCTGAAGCAGAATCAAACAAATCAGGCTGCAACTCCCGGAGGGGCGGAGGCAGGCATTGGAGGACAAGGTTCTCCCGCAGGTCGCTCTTCTTGCTTCAATACGGGAACGCCATCGGCACCATCACCGGCTACACCGGACGGCAACAACTCGACGCGGACAGACAATCCAACCGGCGCCACACGCAAATTAACCGGATTCGCCTCATTGGCATCCATACGGGCCACCAGCATCAAATCAGCCGATTTGGGATCCACCCGTCCCTCCAGCCGATCCACCTTCCCTTCCCATTGGTAGCGAAGTTCCCCCACCTGGATATAGGCATACACACGGGCATTGGTATTTCCCTCGGAGTTCCACCCCAGTTGTTCAAGATTTTTGACAGGAACGGCAACGCGCACCACCCGCTCATCCAAGGAAAACAACGAAGCAACAGGAGTACCATCCTGCACCCGGCTTCCCTTGTCGACCAAGCGGGAGCCGATCACGCAATCGTATGGGGCCACAACCGTAGTTCTCTCAAGCGCTTGCTCCGCAATTTTGACTTCCGCCTCCATAGCCTCGACACGCGCAGCCAAAGCCCGGCGATGCGGAAGCCTGACAAGCAGTTCGGATGAACTTCCCTGCTTGTGCGATTTATCTCCCACCCAGGAACCCACCGAATTAATAGCCTGGGCTTTTTCTTCGACCATTTCCAGGCGAGTTTGTTCCAAATCCGCCTTGGCTTGGGACAAGCGAGCCAAATACTCCAACTTGCCCACCTTGAGCATTTCCTGCCCTTTGCGAAACTTGCCTCCCGGAGTCAATTCCGGACTGATCCATTCGACGAATCCCGTAACACCGGAGGTCAGTTCCGTCTCATGCAGGGCTTCCACCGTGCCAAACACGCACACCGGTTCCGGCGCCGCTTGCTGCTTTTCCTCCAACGGAGGGAGAAGCTGGTTTGCGGGAGAATTCATGGAAACCTCGCATTCAAGAGGTTCCGATTTCCGGAGACCGACAAAACAGAGAATGCCTATTTGCAACACGAGAATAGCAATGAGCACCCATTGCGTTCCCTTATGAGCATCCGGTTTCATGAAATGGCTCGCCGAGAATTCGCCCTTTAACCGGGGAATTCGGTTTCCAGCGTTTGCGCATATGTTTCAGCCGTATCCAATCCGATTCGTTCCAGATTGAAGATAAGCTGATTAAACTGTTCTGCGGAAAGATTCAGTTTTTCAACCACAACGGACTGGCGGAAATACACATACCCGCTATTGAGATCCAGACGGAAATCGCCGCACATTTGGTCTTCATTCAATTTACCGAGGATCAGGCTCATTTCCACATGTCTGTCCTGCGGAACTTTGGCAGCAAAGAGCACATCCAGAATCAGAGTCTGGGGATTGGACGCCTCCGTGAAAAGAAAGCTCGTCGGAATCATGGTATCATATTGGACGTAGGCAATGCCCGTCTTCGTGGATAAATCCCCCGATTCGGAAATCCATTCAAATTCATCTCCACGCTGAACAAGAATACTGCAAACGCGATCAAGCAGACTTGGTTTTGTTTCCATAAGTTAAAATCGACTACGGTGTAGAACAGCCTATCCTCCACGGGAATCATCTCAGCCATCCTGTGTAACCAGATTAACCTTCCCTGTAGGAGAGTCAAGACATAGCTGAGGGCTTTGAACACTCTCCTGCAGAAAACTGCGACAGTAGAAAAGAGAACAATCCGTCCATAAAAAATCCCCAGCCCGGAACAATCCGGACAGGGGATGAAAGGATTTGTACCGATAAAACCGGGATTTTTACAGTTGCACGCGATAACCAAGGCTGGCATCAAGAGCAATCTGGCGGCTGCGGGCATCCAAGTTAAAGTCGAGGTAGATGGCAGCATCCACACCCACCGGCACGGCCATGCCGGCACCGGCCTGGATAGCTGTCGTCCCTGCTTCCGATGCACGCACCTTCTGTGAGAACCCGGCATTGCCAAGCAAGTTCACCTTCGCTTCGCTGCGAGTGTCTCCAAAATCCTGGGCCACGTTCAACCGCAGATGGAAGATCGATCCACGGCCAAACATGTTTTCTCCGCCAACCGTCACCACACGGCCGCCGAGAGCCAGCGTTGCGAGCGTACCGCTCAGGTCACGAACATCCAATCCGGCATCACCTGCACTGTTTTCGCAGAAGTCGTTCAGATTGGCCCGGATTACCGATGCGTTGAACAGAGGCTGCCAGACCGTATTGCCATTGTCGTCTCCCGGGATGTCGTAGGTCAATTCATACATGGCGCCGAATCCGAAGCCCGTCGGCTTGGCCTTTGCCGTATAACTGCCGCCATCGTAGGCAACGGTACGATCCATGTCCGCATTGTTCCAGCCGCCGGTTAAGATCAGCGTATGCCCCCAGGCCTTGCTCTGGTAACGTCCGAACATACTCAGGTAGTAGTACTCCGTATCGGCCGACAAGTGATCCACGTCGTTCGAAGTAAAGTCTCCGTAGGAGACAGTCAAAGCCGCGCCGAGAGTCAGATTCCTCGTCACGTCGCAATCCATGCCGAGCATGCCGCCCCAGGAGTTCATCTTGTAGCCGCTATCGTCACCATCGGCATCCAGCTGGCTGTAATTGCCGGTTGCCTGTACCCACATGTTGTAGTAGGGGAGATCCTTGGTTTCGAATCCCTGCGATGTTCCCATGAAGACCGTCCGGTTCCGTAATTGCGACAATTGTGTGCGCAGCATATCCTTCTGGGCAGTCAACAAGCTCGGGATGGAGCTACCGGCCATGGCTGCTAACGATTTGGAAACAGTAGACGAATCGGCGGAATACACCGAATCGGCCATCGCCGCCAGAGCGCTTCCCAGGACGGAAGATTCACTAACCGCCATACGGGCATCCCAGGCAAGTTCGGCACCGGCCCGGGCATTGGAGGACTGGGCAACGCGCAGGAAGATGTTGTCATCCTGCTGACGCCCTGTCAGAACAATTGAACCGGCACCGTCATTAACAAGCGCAAGATCGGTGTAATACACCAGGAAGAGTCCTTTGCCTTCTACCGTCACATGATCCCCCAGGCTCGCCTGAGATCCCTTGAAGAGAACCATGGAAAGGTCAGAGAAGCTTTCCGGATTCTTGTACTCTTCCCCACAGCCCAGTACAAACAATGAACCGGAGCCGACAGATACGTTCCCCTGGGTCGTCACGACGGGGCCCGCCATACCGGCGCGTACAAGCGGAATCACGGACAATTCGACACGCGTGTTGTTAGCAAGCTCCAAATTACCGGACCCCAGGTCCATCGACATATTGGAGGAACCATCCGCACCGGGAGCCAGCTTCAAGGTCGTCCCCGAAGCCGTAGACAGCCCGGCATAGGCAACATGTCCGTCAGGAGAGCCGGACAGGGCCAGAATACCTTTGTTCAGGGATAAAGCGATACCAGAGGTACCGGCAGTTTTCAAAGAAAGAGAACCGCTACCATCCTTGGCAACCGTACCGTTTCCGGACAATTGACCGGAAAAGACATCGCTGCCGTCTGTTGCCACCGTCAGCCGGCCCCCCTCGCCCTTCAAGGTACCGTCGCCGTTAAACGATGACACGGAGTGCGTTTCCGCCCCCATATTGAAAACGGCATTCTCGCGGACTTCCAATTCCTGCCCGGATAATCGGCTGCCTTCCCCCATCTTGAGGTTGGCATTGCCCTTCAGCATCCATGTTGTTTTTCCGGAAACAGTCACGCCGGACAAGACGGATTCGGAACCATCCGTCCCGGTAAGAGTAAGCACTTTACCGTCCTGGATCGTCAAGGAACCGTCCGTACCGCCCAGGGCGCCAGTCGTAATGGAGTTGGCAATATCCAGAACACCGCCGTCCAGCAGGATACTGCCGGTCGTGACGGATTTACTGTTCAAGATCAACGTTCCATCGCCAGCAATCAAAGCGCCGTCCGTGTTTATGTCTCCGTCAACAACCGTCGTACCCTCTCCGGTCTTGCGGAAATCAACACCGTTTTTCCCGGACAAATCAGCGGAAACAATCAAGCCTCCGTTCTGCGAAATTTCGCTGTTGATATCCACAAGAGCATTCCCGGTTCCCGCCGTATTGGTCACAAGGATGTGGGAGCCTTCATCCGCAATCAGGTTTTTCAGTTCCAGGCCACGGCCTTCACGATCCGCTTCAGGAGCCCCCGGGAGGTTGATCTTCAGAGTCTGGTCTCCTTCCACAGCGATGGATTCAAACGGCTCCATGGTTCCATAAGCTTCGATCACATGCGAATTGGTTGTGTCCGCATCATCCGTCACCAAATAAACCTTGCCGGTGTAACCGCTCATATACAAGCAACCGTCATCCTTCCATCCCAAGGCCGCATCGTCTTTGCCGATAGCGGCAAAACCGAGATACCCCAGGAGAGGAGACGCACTGACATCATTAATATTGCCCGTAACATCCAGTTTTCCATTCGTCACGGCAATCCCGGCAACACCATGATCATTCTGGCTGCGCAAGTCCTTCAGCAAAGAAATCGTCGCTTCATTATTCAGATTGAAGGACAATTTGGATGCAGCCACCGTAACCGTATCAACAGAATCTCCCAATTGGACAAGATTGACCGCCTCGGCCCGGTCGGAAGCAAGATCCAGCACTTCCGGATTGGAAGCAATGTAAATGTTGCCGGCCCGGACAGTCAGGGCCAGTTTGTCCAAAGACATTCCTCCGGTGATGCCGGATATAACCGGCCCGGAATCCGTAGCGGAATTAACAGCTGAAGTATCAATGGATTTCAGGGCAGAACCGCCCATACCGCCAAGAGACATGTCTCCAGCTCCGGACGTCATCTTCACCGTTACATTTTTAACGCCGTTAAACTGTTCTGCCTGAAGAACGCTACCTTTTTCCAAAAGCATCTCGTTACCCATGGTTTTACCACCGAGATCCAGGATACCGTCGGTAAGTATGAATTTGCCGGCACCGAAAGATCCATCCTTCGTAGCCGTCAGCGTACCGCCTCCGGACACAATTGTATTGCCTTGATACGTATTGTCGCCGTTCAGCGTCACATTCCCCGATCCGGCATGAGTGATCCCTCCGTTTCCGGAGATATTGCTGTTCACCGCCATGTTGGTTGAGCCAAGGGAGAACTTCAACGCGCCATTATTGGCAATGCTCGTCGAGGTCAGTTGGGTCACGCCAGCGCCCAGGGTAAGAGTACCGCCCTCGATCGTAATATTCGCAATTGTCACGTCTTTCGTCAACGTCATGGCATTCGTTCCCTTTTTGATCAGGGTTCCCGTACCGGCATAAGAGTTGGCGGATTTAACGTCATTGCTATAGAAGTACACAATCTCCTTTCCTGCCGTAATCGCACCGGTTCCCGTAACATGGTTCAAATCTCCCGTTGCCCAGGCGGCGGAATCCCTTCCTCCAAAAAAGACACTATTATTTGCATTAGTCGTCATATTGCCGGCAAATTCCGACATATCTCCGGCAAAAATATAAGTATCAGCAATAACAGACGAACGATTGAATGTGCCATCTCCCGTCCACTTCCCTGTAAATGTGTACACGGCAGTGGAATATCCGTTCCTCAGAGTCAAACCGCTATTGAGCAATTCTATATTCTGCTCAAAAGTTAATATTCCACTAGCAAAATAACGATCCGTATCCGAGCTGCAATTATCGAACACGACCGTTGCATTCTTTCCAAGTTGCGTCAGATCCAGATTTTTTTCGAAATAATTGTCGAAAATCCATTTCCCGGTAAATTCTTCCTGGGCTTCCAAAGAGACAGGTACGCCCGTGGAGGACAGAATCAAGCCAGCCGTACCACCCGACAACCGGACGGCACCTTCTCCCTTCAATGCCGTAGGAACCGTAAATGCACCATCCGACATATTCAACACCCATTCCGTACCCTTGCCCAATGTCAAAGTTCCGCTCGGGAGAGTCGAGGTCTTCAACGCCCCCACGGTATCCGTGTTGGAATTGGACAGCGTGACATCCGTCAGCCAGTCGGTGCTGTTCTTCGCCTGAGTCGTCCACGTAACCTTATTGCCATTCAAATCCAGACGCATTACGCCGCTGACACGGGTGGACAAGTCATCGACAGTCGTTTCGAAAGTGGGTGCAATTCCATCTCCGTATTTCAACTGACCGCTCGTCGCACCAAAAGCCAATTTACCGGTACCGCCTAGAGCACCAACATTGTTCAGCACAAGCGTACCTCCGTTGAGAAGGATATCGCCATTGATCGTATTTGCATTGGAAAGCGTCAATGTCGAAGCACCGTACTTGGTCAATTTCGTTGCCGTGGCAGCCCCGCCCTCCAACGTATAATTGGAATTCTTTCCGGCAACAACCGTTATGTCGCCGGCCGTCACACCATCATCGGCAACTGTCACCGTATGGGTCGTCGGCACCGTATCGTCAGCTAGATCATGGAAACGAACAGCCGAATTATTCGTGAAACTGCCATCTGTCTCCGTGCCACCAATTGTCCAACCAGCAGCACCATCCGTCCAAGTAGCCCCGGCGGCATTTTTCCACACGGCTTCCGCGTCAGCAATCGACAATTTATTGAGTATCAATCCTGTATCCGACAAATCCACCCAGAAGTCAGCCTTCTGCAAAGTTTCAGGCTCAGCCAGAACGGCAAAAGAAGAATCCTTCAAACCGGAAAAACCTTTCGCAGCGGTCAACACATAATTAACACCATCCGATGCCGTTGATCCATCGATATAATAGGTTTCATCAAGAGAGCCAACCAAAGCTCCCCCGATCTGGATGCGTACATCATCCGGCGTAGACGACGACGCACCAATCGTGTTTCCGTACCCCTCCTCACTGTTCGCATCACCTTTGAGTACCATGTCTCCTCCCGTTGTCAGGCGCCCCTGACCCTCCATCCAGAGATTGCCGGCCAAATTGAGCTTCCCGTCAAAGGAAAGCGACGAAGTATCTGAAACTTGAATATCACGCAAAGTCACTTCACCAGCCTCAAAAGCCAACTTGGATTGATGGCTCACCATCGTAAAACCGGTGTATCTGGGAGCATTCACCAATGTAACATCCGCCTCATAAACGGATACGGACAACACGTTGTCCGGATTGTCTTCAAAAGTGATACGGTTATTGGCAATCTTCCTCTTGTTATCGGATAAAACGCCTGAGTAAGTCGTCGATTCCATACCGGAAAGATTCAAACGCTGCTTTCCCTGGGCTGCAATAACACCGCCGCCACTCAAGGAACCTGTCACAGTCGTAATCCCCATAGGCAAATTATTACCAATGTCTACAACGTCTCTAGCCAAAATAACTTCCGATCCATCGCCATCCAACGTCATGGAGCGGATGGCAAAGTTTTCATAAAACGTTCCATCTTGATTGTCGGTATAATCCCCTACTCCACCAAGGACAAGACGATTCATCTTGGCGGAATGGGGATTGCTGCCGGTAGCCCCACCAACGGAAGTAACGATAAGATCCGCACTACTGTTTTGTATGGTTCCCGTTGTACCAAGAACAGTCTCACTCCATATCCCCGCTCTTTCAGGTGCGGCAATATTAATCGCACCATCCTGGGCCCAGAGAAACCTCACCACAGTACGGCTCTCTGTCATATTCTTGATCGTCAGAGGCGTTGCCTTTGGATCCCCTTGATCATCAATATTAGTTGTTACCGTTAGAGTATCAATCAACAAGTCACTCGCATCCGTATTGCCGTTTTGAATCGTATTGCTACCCGTTGAGCTGAGACTCGGCATGATCGATGTACTGCCGCTCGTAACGAGTTTGGAGCCATTGCCGCCTAAGCTGATACGGGAATTATTCTGTATATTCAGCAACTCGACATTATTCAAAGTCAAAATACCTCCATTAATAACCAAAATAGGATACATACCCGTAGTTTCGGCGGAAATCGTCGTGTTTTCCCCAGCATCAATAATTGTAATTGCGAATGAGGAACACACGGAACACGCAGCAACAACGGCTGCCAATAACTTGGTTGGTAATCTAAGTTTCATGGAATCAAAGAGAGAATTTTTTCGCAGGAATTTTCGGTAATAAACAGAGAGTTGCCTTCTCCTGTACCGGGAGGAAACATGTAGAAATCTATCAACAGATATTGACTTCATTCCCCAGAGGACGCAGAGAAACCACTTGTTTCAGATTACCCACTCATCGAAAGATAGCAAGATAGTTTCTACAAAAAATAACAAAAAAAATAACTGCCTTTATAACTCGTTCCAATCCATACATTACCACATCTTGTCCATTCTATCGGAGAAGCATTCTCCCCTCTTTTTCCTTTTCCCAAAGGATTTATTAAAAATCATTCAAAAAAAAATATTGTCCACTAAACTCCATGCTTCGGAACAATTTCATTGCCCAGAAGACGGGGGTTCTCTAAAGTCATGTCAGATGCAGACCTCCACCTCCGACTCCTCGACACCGCTCCACATCGTCCTGATTGGATTGATGGGGTGTGGCAAGACAACGGTCGGAAGGGAACTCCACCGTACCATGAATCTTCCTTTCCTTGATACGGATGCCGTTATTGAGAAAGATCAGAACACGACGATCCCGGAGATCTTTGCAGGTCAGGGGGAAGATTATTTCCGGGGCTTGGAAACAAGCCTTCTCCGGCGCATTTTGACAACTCCGGAAAACGGATCCATGGTTATTTCGACAGGGGGCGGCATCGTCATCCGTCCGGAAAACCGGGAATTGCTCCGTTCCCTCGGCTACGTCATCTGGCTCCATGCCGATGTCGATACCCTGCTGCAACGCGTATCCCGTTGTTCCAACCGTCCCCTGCTCCGTACCCCAAATCCACGTAAAACACTCTCCGACCTGACAGCCGAACGAACTCCGTGGTACAAGGAGAGTTCACATCTCTCCATCAACACTTCCAATTTAACCGTTTCGGAAATCGTCTTCGGCATTATGGAATCCGCCCATGTCTTCATGAGCCAACGCAAGATCTGACACATCTCCCCCAGCAAACAAACCGCTCCTCATATTTACAAGTGGCGGCCCCGACGAGAATCGAACTCATATCTACCCTTTAGGAGGAGAGGCAATAAAATTACACATAACAGACTAAATAAAAACTGTTTGCTGTAATCTCAATTTTTGAAAAAGTTCAGTTTTGGCTCAATTTTGGCTCAAGAATTCTCGCTAATGCGAGCATGACTATACCTGGTTGGATTGCTCCCAAGAGCACGAAGAGAGCATACAAGGCTGTCTGCCATGAGTCCGTTGACTTTGCAACAATGAGCAAGACAATCATAGCGATGATTCCCAAGACAATATTTGCCCATCCGAAAAATGTTAGAAACCCGAACAAGGTCGTATTTTGACCTATTTTTTGAGATATAACTACTTCCCACGGTTCTTCCTCAACGTCGTTTGTACCCTGTGAGCTTGATTCTTTGGAAGCATCAACAGTATTTTTTTCATCATTTGAACGTTTATTATACTTATCATTGCGTTTCTCAAAATCTAAGATAAGACGCCTTATATTATCTAAAAACAAAATAAAAGATATTACAGCAATCAGCAAGAATATCCATCTAATATCATTGGAAATAATATAAGAAATAATTGCGAAGACAGTACTAAAACCAATAGATATAATAGCATCGCGAATATGGTCTTCCCGTTTCTCAGCATCTTGAATTTCCTCCCATTCCGATCCGCCTTCTTCACACACCTGGATATTTCCAAATGTCTCTTTAATTTTTTTCAATTTTTCTGGACCTAGGACATTCCCATTGTAGCAATAGTAGAATTTCGCCATGACTACAACGCTACATCGCAGTCATGGCTTTGGTCAACCCCTATATTCTCGAATTGAATTTTTTCCAATTCATGAGCTGGGTCGCTGTTCTATCGGCTCTTTCTGCAGTCTTATTCGTTATCTTGAGACTCGCATCAAGCTTGGATACAGCATCATTCAGGGATGCTATCTGACTACCAGCAGAGTCAATCGCACTCTGGTTAGATGTATGGGCTTCCGCGAATTTCTGAATGAAGGTACCGGACAAATTCATGATTCCGTTAACAATCTCAGATACATCAAGTGGCTGTTGTTCGGGAATGCTATGAGCAATCTGCTCTGTAATTTCCCTTACTTTTGTTGTTTCGTTTCCAGTGGCAACACGAAGACCAGAAGAAGGCATAGAGCCATTGGAAGAAACACCGGCACCAAACTTCCTGTTTCCCAACTCTTTTATTCTATCTTCCAAACCTGTGATTCTGGAGTCAATATCTTCAATTTCCTTGTTCGTTTCTCCCTTGGCATCATTTGTAAGGGCAATAAACCTCCGGATCATGTCTGTAATGCGTTTAATAGCGTTGTTCTGTTCTCTTGTCGGCGTCTTACCTTTGGTAAACTCTTTCACCCATTCATCAAGCGACCTCAAAAGCTCGGCCTGTTCCTGGCCATCTATCATTCCATCCTTCCCCTTTGTCCGAAGGGCAGCCAGAAGATTGCCCAGGGAAGAATTCGGATCGCCAATTTGCTTCATGCCAGACTCGCCCAATCTGAGTATATCCTTATCCAATGCCTGCTCGGCAATATCGTTACCAGAGCGTTTTCCTCGCTGGGCTTGCTGAAGAGACTGTTTCTCCCTACGAAGATTCGCAATCTGTCCCCGAAGAGTTTCTATTTCCTTCATCGCCGCTTCCCTTTCCCGTTCAACGGCTACGGATGTTTCGACATTCTTGTACCGAGCTTCGTCAACACGGCTCCTGGAATCATTGCGGCGTTGCAGCAAATCTAAACTGTCCAGACTGTCGTTTAAGGCAAGATCCGCCTGATCCAGTTTCTTGCTAGCATCCTCAGTTTTCTTGAAGAAATCATTGTGCTTCTTCCAATAAGCTTCAATAGCCTTGTCGTGATCCTCCGGTTTGTAACCAGTCTGAAATCCGGCAGCCCGTAAGGCTTCGTCACTGCGATCAAGCTTGCCCTGGTCCTCAAGATTTTGTCCATGCATCACTTCCATAGGCTTCAGGAACTGCAAACGACGGTCGGCAATCTTATCTCTGATACTCCGATACTGGGGGCTATCCACACCATAATACTTCTCACTTTCTTCCAGAAGTCCCGTCAAATAACTGATCTGGCTGTCTGACGTCATCTGTTCCAGCAATTCTTTCATTTGAGCCTCCCGACCTTCAATGAGCTTCGCCAGTCGGCTTGCCTCACCTTGCCCAAGAACTCGATCGTCGGAAAAAACACTCACATCCTTGCTACTCTCATCATAAGCCTTCTGAGCATTATCTCTCGCCTTCTGCGCCGTATCAACAGCGGCCTGAGCCTTCTTTTCCTCGAAATCCCGTCTTTTCTTTCCGGCTTCCATTTCGATCCTGGCAAGACGAAGGTCACGTTCCCCCCTGCCAATCTTGCCATTGATGTAATCCTTTTCTACACCCAAACGCTGAATCTCCGCCTCGTCATCGGCAAATCCGCTTTCCAAATCAATCTTCTTCTGAATGTAACCAAGCTGACGCTTCAGTTCCTCGGTAATGGCTTCCTCTTTCCTCAGAGTTCTATCAAGAACTCCTTCATAATAGTTTTCTGTTGCTTCATTCCCGAGTTTAGATTGTTCTTCTTTAACTCGTTTTGCAAATTCTTCCAACTCAGAAAGAGACTTCTTAGCCTCTTCTGTTTTCTCGTTCATATGCTGAACAAGCAATTCAATACCAGTAGTGACAGCCCCAAATGCAGCACCCCAAACACCACCGAACACAGCACCTGAAGCAATATTCCCCAATCCCTTTGAAAGCGTACCCATCGACCCACTCAGCCCTGACAGTGCGGACGCAGCATTCAAAGCCCCCCTTGATATGCCTGTAAATCGACGAATCGTAACAGCCATTCTATGATTGTACACTTCGGCGTGACGTTCAACGCTCGCCATCTGGCTTTTGAGCTGCCGGAGGTTTGCTATGGCATCTTTCGCACCGTCACGGTCACCGGCCGCCCTGGCTTCATTGAGCTTCTGGATATACTTCCCATACTCAGCCTGTAGCTCTTGTAAAGTAGCAGCAATGCGCTTCTGACCGTTCATGTAGGAACTGAAATACTTTTCTGCCGCAAGACGTTTCTGTTCCTCGTCTGCAGCAGATTTGGCCGCCGCTTTGGCAGAAGCCTTTTCTTCACGGTCATATGCCTTTTCCGCTGCGTCAATTCTCTTCTCGTGAGCCTTGATGACCTTCTCAACTTCCGCGCTTGGATCCACAGTCATTTGCCTTCCTGTGTCCATGAGCTGATCAAATGCCTGTGTCAGCTCTTTGACTTTGCGCGTGGCTTCGTCCAATTCTACAACGTTCTGCGAACTGAATGCACTCTTTTGAGGCATAAGCTTCTCAAAGTCAGCAATTGTTCCCAGGTTTGCCTTGGCATATGGATCATCTCCCATTGCAGAGAGTTCCTCCCTCATTGCCTTCAAGGCAGCCTTCAGTTCCAAAAACTGGCTTTTTGCCTTCTGCGCTGATTTGGCGTACCTTTCAAACGTATCATCACCTGTTGTATGATTCGTAGATTGTGTTACTTCATCGACGCTCTTCTTGACTTCCTTGAGTGCCTGAGTCGCTTCTTTTGCCCCCTTTGTATCGGCGGTGAGCTTTGCCTTGATTTCAAATTCGTTGTCAGCCATGAAGCCATCATGGCATAAGAACATCAGTCCATCCACGATCTCAAAACGGGCTAAAAATAAGACAACTTGACATTCATCCCATTTTGGTATATTAACACATCATCAAATCCACTCCAGATGCTAATTCTCCACAGAGATATTCTTGATGATTTCAAAAAGAAGAATGCCCGTGCCAGGAAATCGCTAGATATATGGCTCTGTATCGCTCAACAGGCAGATTGGACCTGCCCCCAAGACATCAAGAACGACTTTTCATCTGCATCTATTTGCCCCAATGACAAAGTCGTTTTCAACATAGGGGGGAATAAATTCCGTCTCATTGTTGTAGCCGTCTATGCTTTTGGAACTCTTAAAATCGACTGGATCGGCACACATGCCGAATACGACAAAATATGCCCCATAGAATAACAAAACATCATGAACATCCCTGTCATCAATAATGAATCCGATTACCGTGCTGCTTTGGCACGGCTGGATGAGCTCATGGCAAAACCTCTTGTTCCCAATACCCCGGAAGGCAACGAATTCAGGGCTCTTTCTCTGCTCATCTCCGATTGGGAAAACCACGCTTACCCCATCAAGGATTCACATGATCCGATTGATGTCATCCTTTTCTGGATGGAACAAAACAATCTGGAACCCAAGGATATGATTCCCTACTTCGGCTCACAGCCAAGGGTATCTGAAGTACTCAACCGCAAGAGAAAGCTGTCCATTGCCATGATTAGTCGCCTCCACTCCGAACTCAATATCCCTCTGCAACTTCTCATCCCGAAAAACCCACAGCCCAAACACACGGAACTCAATCAGGCTTGATTGACCAGCCAACTATTGAACATCCTCATTGTCTGAGCTACCCGGTCACGAGCAATTTGACTGTTGCGCTTTTCCCTTGGGAGATCCTGCATCATGTACCTGTTACCAAATGTGATTGCTGCAAATTTCATGCAGTCTTGTGGGGTGGACGGTCGAAATTTGCTGTAAACCCAGCCTGCGGCCAGTCGGTTCTTGCCACCATATGCGGAGTCATGAATCAAAAGACCACCAGGAAAACATGTAGCAGCAAGAAGGGCTATCGTATTGTCTTCTGGGCATTCCCCCTTGAAAATACCTGGACGGCCAGCAATATGTTTCAGTATCCGTGCCGGAACGTCTTTTCTCATGATGTAATTTAATCCTGCTCCAAGCTGTTCGCTTCCCCAGCTCGTGCCTTGATATGCCCATTTCAGATCATCGTCCAACCAGGGCTTAATCAAAATAGTATCGCAGTCAATCTTACTCACCCAGTCGGCTTTTGTAACCTCTGCAGCTCGTCGCATACAGTCGATCATTCCTGTAATTGCAATTCCTCCCCTCAGATTTCCTCCACGATCCCACTCTGTTTTTTCATAAAGTGACGGTGAAATCGTAGTGAGATCATCTGCAGATATAGGAGCTTTTGAATCATCAAAGATACAAACTGGAACGTCACTGCCATATACGCGACGTACTGACTTGACCGACTCAACAAGACATGCTGAGTCACCTTCAAACGAGAACCATACAAATGATATCATAGTAATTGTGTGTTAGGGTGGATCTGTCATTGTGCCTGAATAGGCACCTATAAGAAGGACTCCATCACGAAGATCGATAACCACACGACAGCGCGTCCCATTCGGTTCCCCTCCGTCGTATCGTTCATAATCTTCATGTTCCATCGCTTTTATGCTTCTGAAATAAAAGGTGCGTTCCCAGTTCACATCATCCTTTTCATTGACCTTATCCTTATCAATCAGAGATGTTCCTGGTGTAATCGTTGATCCCTTCTCTTGGGGAACGTCCTCCATCTTGACCTCACGGGCATTGATCTTCAGGAAGCCCTTGGGCGGGTCCGCCTCGGAGATACCCCCAAACTTGACTTCCTTTCCAGGCATCAGCCTTTTCAACAATGTATATCTGTCGTTTTTGTCAGCGATCAATGATACGTCATCGCTTGCCGGCGAATCCTCTTCGACATAATCCTTGCATTCGAAGAGAACGTATTTTGGCATAACTGGAACTGATATTGATCCAAGGTGATGATGAACAATGTTATCCTTTGCCACGGAAGCAATCAGTATTGATACCGTCGCATCTTCGCCATCCCAGCCTGAGCCTGACGGCGTGTAATCGTCTCCACTTTTACCCTTCTTCCCAACAGACCATATTTTCCCTTCATATGCTGTTCCTTCTGAGTTCTCTACTTTTGCAGACGTAACCTTTCCTTCTTTGTCTATCGTAATATTGCAGTAGATGTTTCCTGACGTAATTGCCAAGTCATTCCACTCACCTTGTTTTCCGACAGACAGAGAATCCTTGGGACCATAGACATTACCTCCATACCATTGCACACTTTTCAATGTTTCTCCATCGTCAGACCACACGCCTCGCACACTGAATTCAGCAACGATATCAACCTTTCCCGCAGAAGCTTCAATCATCCTAAAGCACGGTCCAACCTCAGCAGCTTGAGGACGTTGCCTAGGGGGATAATTGATGATTGACGATCCACCAGTTCCAGGCGTTTCGGTTGGTCCTGGGGCTTCTGTTTCACCTTCAGAGACAACCTTGAGATTTAACGATGTAGTCAACTCGTCTGTTTTGGATAATGCTTTATTTGCATTATCAGACATGATTCTTGCACGTTCTGCGGCAGTCTGAAGAGATAAATGACTCGCCGGCCCTACGGAAAGCGTCATGGTTCCGGCATACTCATCAACTGTCACAGACTGTACTGTTGTTTCCATGCCGGCATACTCTGGACGATCGTTTACAATGTTAATCTTGTCGCCAGGACGTACAGACATAACCTTGCCTATAACACTGATTGTCCCCTCAAATTCGAGCTTTTGACTCGCCTTCCATACAGCTTCTACCACTTGATCGTATTGAGGTATCGCTTCATCAATCGTAGGTTCGGGACGCGGATCACCACCAGATCCAGGGTCTTCTTCAGGTTCCGGATCTGGTTCGGGGATGCCTTCACCGGGAAGTTCGGTCCCGTCCTCATCAAGCGCATAAGCTTGATATTTTCTTCCGACTGCATGCACATAACAACTGAATTTTCCCATGTACACACCACCTCCAACATGTGTTGGAAAACGACCTTTAAGCCTGTCGGGTGGATTCTTGATATAGATTTCTTGATCTATTCTGAGGGCTGTCCATTTAACGCCTTTTCCTACTCCATTGTACTGTCCAGATGTCCACTCATAAGGCAGATCTGTCGTCACATGATTCGAGTAGATTGCATCAGGTGTAGTTGGCTTTTTGACAGGTTGTTTTCTTGCCTGTATCTCGCAGTTTTCAAACAGTTGAGGAGCCTTCTTCTTCCACCAATTAGCCCATTCTTCTAGCGTTTCTGGAAACTTTTCACCACGTAAAATTGCCCTTGCAGCATTGTATGTCAGCATGTTTGCCACCTTGGGCAACACATCATTCTGAACATCGGCAGACTTGACGACAGGTATCCCAAGAAGTTCTGCAGCTTCTTCAGGAGTCATGTTAATCAGCTCGTTTGTGAGTGCTCCACGTGACGGAGCAGATTCGGAGGTCTGAGTTCCGGAAGGAAGCGAAACGGATAATAGCAACGCCCCAGGATCCTTGAATTTACTTTCAGAATCCGGAGGATAAACCGCCATCGTATAGGATATATTTTGACTGCCGGTTGTAGCAAGTCCTAGCACACCAACTGCCGGAGGAATCAAATCGGGACGAGGTTTTAATGCGATTGTCGTCAGATTGTCTCTCTTTGCATCCAGCGTAATCACATCCCCCTTGTCAGTAATCACAAGAACAGGCTTATCCGGGTCTGCATAATCAAAGAACGTCGTCAGTCCTGGCCGCCACTGCTGTACAGCACGCATCAAATCTGCAAGATAACTCAAGGATGCCTCGAAAGGTATCATTTCCTGCTCGTGGTCAAAGTCCAGTTTGAGCTTGCAGTTCAGGTGTTTACTGTTGTCGATTATATCGGTAATGGCAGCACCTATTGCAATAGTAGGCGTTAATGTGGTATCAGATTTGTCCTCTTTAGGTTTGTACACGCCAGGGTCAACCATGACGTATCGCCCACCAGGTACACACATAGGCACATACGCCTTTGAGGATGGTTTACCATACCTCGTCAGCTCTGTAACATAGCTGCACGTTTCCAGCCAATACCACCTGTCAGAAATTTCGATATTCCAGACTCGTTCCCCATCAGCATCACGCGATTCTTCGCATTCGGTAACAGGTCCAATTAAAACAATTTCCCCATGAAGCCAAACACGGCATTCTGTAAGCTTTTGATACGGTGACCTACTATTATAAGGCAAAGAAAATGATACCGTAGCAGAGGCAAAAGAAGGACGTGTTGTCTGTATGTTCGATGCGGGAAGTTTATCAAGGTCAACGTCAATCATCTTGAGGCGACAAGGTAAGTGTGTAAGTAATCAAAAGCCTGTTTTTGTAGTGTAATATCCGAGGCGATACGCTGTTGACTATAGCATCGAAGAGCATAGGTCCCATGCCTCCATAAGCAGATATTTCAACTGTTCCCTCACTCATTTCGCACCAGTCGGAAATAGTCCGAAGCATTGCATACTGCGCGTTTTCAGGATTCTTAAAGTCTTCTACGACAGTAAAAGACAGTGATATCAGTTCGTTTCTCTTGCCTTTGAGATATTGCTTCCCTCTGATAGTAGGAGTTGCATCTCCTGAAATCTCCATTGGAAATTCCAGTTCCTCACCTTCCAGGATAGAATTCACACCAAGGATCTGCCTCATTTCCTCTTCGCCGCTCCTGTTCTTACCCGTAAACGTAATTGAGATATAGCTTTTCGTTCTCGTATCCATGGCGCAAGAGATATGCCCTTCCCGGAACAATACCCAGGAAGGGCGTTAATTGTTAAGCAGTCGGATAACCGACACCAGCTTCAGGAGACAGTTCGTTCAGAGACGTTTGAATGACATCGAGCGTCAATTTCGGTCTCATGAGCTTGTTGTTCTCCGTAGTTGATTCTGCCTTCAGTTCTCCGCAGACTTCCAGCACGAGCAACTTATTCTTGTCTGCGTCGTATTTTGTCATGCGTAGCCAGCACTTTACGCCGGCAGAGTTTCGAACAAACGGCGTGACTTTCGTTCCAACGGTCATTTTTTTATCAACGCCGTACAGGATTTGCCAAACGACCTGATTCATTTCTGCCATAGTGAACGTGATCTGATTCGACGTTACAGCCGTATTTTTGTCCTGAGTCCAGGCTTTAGTGTCACGGTTGAAGTAGTCAATCTGATCGTCCTCTGTCTGAGGATTAATCTGATAATCAATACAGTTCCCGGCAGACTGCCATTCGGGGTCTTCTTCCGTAGGCTTGAACGTCTCAGAAACTTCATCGGTGCTGATCATCGTGCCAAAAAGACAGATATCGATGACATTACCGGCTTTTGTCCGTTTATTGACAATGGGTGATGTGGGTGTTGCGGCCATATTAGACGTAGGTAATAAATTGAATATTCTTTGCTGTTTCGTGACGCTTAAAAGTGTCGTCCTCATAGAGGTGGACAATTGCGCCCTTCGCGGCTATGCCGTGAGGAAGTTCAAGCTTATCGACAAGTACACGGCACTTGCAGAGCTTGAGGGGTGCAGGACTTTCATCCTGCTTCGTAGTTTCAGTGTTTTTTGTGCTCATAGTTGAATAAGTGTTTCAAGTGATATTGATGCTGTTTCGTTCGTTCCATTTCTCGATTGCTCGATGCTTTTCACTCTGATTTCGTCGCTGACAAGTTTGACTCCTGATACATTGGCCGTACTGCCGTCCATCTCACCAGAGATCACAGACGCAAGATCGTATGCACTCCATGATTTAGATCCTGTTTGAGGTTGCAAAAGAGGGTTTGACTCAATAAGTATCTTCACTGTAGCTCTCTGATACCCACCCGCAATGTCTTCAATTGCAGTTAAAGACGGAGCAGTTATTACACAGGCAATTGCCAGCTTCTTCAGAGTCTCAGTGATGATATTGACAAGCTTCGCATCCCAGCCTCGGATGCAGATATCAGCATCAGGATCATACTCTTTGCAAAGTTGATCAATCTTCTGATAGATTGCTTCTGAAAGTCCAATCAAAGGACTTGTAGGCAACGTTTTCATATCGGAGTTTCAAACCCTTTCATGTAAACTGGACCTCCGTAAGTAACTTCTTGTGTTCCCTCTTCATCAATTTGTTCGAGTCGGAAATCACCGTCTTTCACGGATTCCATGTTTTCAACCGCCGTTTTGTATTCGGCCTTGCGGACATCGCCTTCAAGCGATTCTGCAAGCTGGGTTCCCGGATACATCGACAGGATTGAAGTCCTAAGAAGGATGCACGTATCTTTGACGAGCTCTTCCGGCACCATGTCCGTGTTGAGCTGCATTTTACCGTACTTGCCGGATGCATTGACAAAGCAAGCGATTTGATTGCATTGAGCAGTAATCATAGCCCCCAGTTTGTCAACCGGGACAATGTCTATCTCCGAGTCCTGAAGGTACGCAGAAACGGTATCACGAGTGATCAAACTGAGGGCCATAACCAACTAATACGAATGAATACAGAAGAATGATTAAACGCAGATAGCGATTTCGATAACCTGACCAGCTTCGCCAGTCACCTTCCCACGGATGAATTGCGGACAGTCAGGTGGAATACGAATCGATGCAGACTGAAGACTTCCGTCAGCTACACCGGTAAGCTTGACGCTCACATTCGGTACAGCAACCCATGTTTTCTGGTCTGAAGATCCTTCAAGCGTAATCGTCGCAACCTTGGTACTCGCCAAAGCAGACGAAAAAGCAAGACGTGCTTCATCAATTCCTCCAACCTGAGTCAAATCGAGAACATCGCTCGTGCCGGCTGTTGATGTCATCGTAACAACGGAAGTAAGCAAGGCATCTTTGCGTGTATGATTGATTCCAAATATGGACATATTTCAGTTTCCTTTCTGTTGTGAATTGTTACTTGATCTTGCCCTGCGGCTTCTGGCCGTAATGCGAGATGCCCTTGATGGAACTCAAATCACTTTCATTATCCAAAATGGAATCTGTTACAAGGATCGGAATACCAAATGCATCGGTAGGAATTGGAGCAGTCGTAATAGAACCACCACCAACACTTCCACCATTTACGGATGCGGCTACAATTTGACGACTCTTTCGAAGCTGGTTTAGAGCCTTGCGGTTCATGATCAACTTCGTGGGCTTGATACCGGATGGGAAACGCATCAGAAGATCGGCAATCTTGTCATCATCTAGAGTTGTTCCTTCGGCATCACCGATGTTTTTCAGTCGTGCAGCAGTCAGTTTCGAATGGTTGACAATGGCAACCCAGGAATTGAGCTTTGCGCCCTTTCCAGGCACGGAACCGATTTCACCGTTTTCCAGCTTCCTGGGAAGTTCCTTGTCCGCCCACGGGCCAAGCTTCATACCGGAGCCGTTTCCATAGTACCACTGAACGCCACGAGGGCCTTCCACAATGGCATAGACGGACGTACCTTCTTCAGTGTCCTTCTTGGCTTCATTTGCAGACATGAGCATTGAGTCATCAATAAACTCATACAGTCCAGGGAAACCGTCTTTGTCGATACGTTTTCCATAGAACATTTGAGAGCCAAGGGACAAGGCACACCCCTGAGCAACTCCGATCGTTTCTGCCGACATGACAGATGCAGGGCCGTCAACGGAAGCTTCCAAAATCAAATCGTCAACAAAGACAAGTGTAGACATTGAAAACAATTCGAGAGTTCTAACTTCATACGTTGAGGCAACGTAATCAGCGGGAGCGTTAGGCATACGGAATCCGACACGGGGAACCCCGGTTCGAATATATGTCTTCGCCGTGGTCCCGGCAATAGTCCGGGATGAAACGGAAGTAACTTCCGGTGCTGTCATCATGATTTCGTCAATCATGGCGACATCTTTACTGGTCCCATTCTTTTTCTGAATATCCAGTAGTGTTAGGAATTTAGGCATAATGGTTTAATCGTTTTTGAGTTCTTCATTGAAAGCGGCAGTCAGGCGGTCAAAACCTGATTCCTCTTCGTCTTCCTTCTTTTCTGTTACAGTTTTCCCGCCAGCCACTTTTTCAGTGCTCAGGGCAGGATTAGCTCCCATTGCGTCAATTTGCTTGGAAGCAGTAACAAAATCGTCTTCAAGTGCCTTTTGCCAAAACGCTTGAGCTGATTCGTCTTTAGGACCAATCTTGCCAGCCTTAACGGCTTCCTCAACCTTGGCTTTTGCCTGGGCTTCAGTATTATCGCGGGCGGCCTTGATTTCATCCTTGTAGCCATCAAGTTCCTTCTGACACTTGGTCAGCTCGCCTTCCTTGTCGGTCAGCTTCTTCTTGGTGGCTTCGAGTTCCTCGGACTTCGCTTCAGAATCAGATTTCATCTTCTTCAGCTTGTCGAGTGCGATAGTCTCAGCGTTTGCCGCCTTGACTTCATCAGCAGTAAGAATGCCAATGTCCTGTAATTGTTTAATGTCCATGTTTTTATTGCTGGTTGATGCAGGTTGATTTTCTGCTTTCAGGCTTTCATTGTTATCGTTTTCCTGAAAATCGTCTATATCGGCAAAACGGGCTAATTCTTCGTCCGTCCAGTCGTGAAAAGCGGCTGCAATACGCTCGATTTCTTCAAATGCCGGGTCATTTACAAGAGATCCAACCTCAATATCACGCGGAAGACCCGCAACTTCGCCCGTTTTGGAAAGCAAAAATGCCGGAGAAAAATATCCGTAATCCCCCCCTTCAACCGCATTCCTGCCTCCACGCGTCCAGGAACCACAAAGAACAATACCCTTATCATCATCCCACTCAAATCTGGCGGGCTGGTAAGCAACAGCCCCCCGCTTGTGATCATAATAGATAACTGGCTTCACATTCCGGGCAAGCTTCGCCTCAAGATCCGCCTGCAACTTCGGAACAGCGGCAGCCGTCACAATAACTTTTCCCCTGTACGGCTTCCCGTTTTTACTCGCAGAAATAATATGCTCCCCCTTCGGCATCCAAAGGATGGCATCGGGGGCTTTACCGCCGTTTTCAATAACACTCGTAACAATCATGCCGCCAACATGGCAACAATCCACGAATCGCGCAACGTCATCAAAACGGGCTAATTTAGCCCAGATTGTCTATATAAAAATTCATCGCCGCATACGTTGCGGTAGCCTTGATGTCAGACTCTTCAGGCACAGCACCAGGCCATGGATCGATATGAACTGACTTTCGAAGAGCAAACATAGGAACAAGCCCTTCCCCTTGTATCTGCGCGGCAAGATAATCAGCCTTTTTCCCATCCGCTCCATACGGACGGAATAGCTTTTCACCTAAATAAGCTTCAATATCTGAAACCTTTTTACCATGTGCCAGAGGATTGATGGGAATCGTTAAGGCACGTGTATTCTTTGCTGTAATAGTCCCACCATGGACCTTGTAGTAAAAGCTACCTGGTGCCCTAGGATGTGCAAAACCAATAATAGCTGTATCACCGGTCGAAGTATACGTCCATCCCTGAAGCATTCCTTCGGCCCACCTCGTATCTTGGCGACCTGCTCCATGTGTCTTGCTTTCAGGATTGTCAAAATAGTCTTCCCCCTTCTCCTGATACCATCCAACAATCCAATCCATTGTTTTGCTACCCATCGATCTTACTGCATTTTTCTGCAACGTATCAATGGATTCAAACGACTTCTTCAACGCCATCCCTTCGAAACCACTCAGGTCTATTGTAATATCAAATTCCATGTTGACAGATTGCTATGTTTTTGTATCGTAAATGTCCGGTCGGCACCTCACATTCCACTAAGACAAGAGTGAAATCAGATGGTTTGTTGAGTAGCTGGGGACGGATTCGGTCCCGTGAATCTGATCGTAGAAGCGGCATCATGTGTCGCTTTTTTTATTTTTAGTAATCATCTCTTTTACCTCCTTTTGTGGAGTCATAAGAAGTTATAGCCCAAGATTTTGTTCTTCCCTTATTTCTCCTAAGATGAACAACTTCGTTACCATATGTAATAGATATTTTTTCATTGTCTATATGCTTTGTTAGTTTCCCATATGCAAGAATCAAAGGCATTCTACGTAAAGCCCGATCCCCGTGTTTATCAAGGATGTGTGATAAACCATATCCATCAGTATGCGTTACACCATTAGAGTTTGGGCGTTTATGTCCAGGGAGTCCATACGGAAAATTAACCCATCCAAGACCATAGCGATACATAACACGAGTAGCAGTTCTTTTGTGTTTCATCACCCAACGCATTGCGCGTATAGCATTTGCAAGATTCTGCTTTGGAGTCATACCCTCACGGGCTTTTTTCCAGTCATCTCTTCTTCCTCTTCCGCGCTTATCCCATCCCTTTCGAGCACCTTCACTTGTACCCTTTGCATGAATTTCGTCGTATTCGTCCCAGTCGGCCTCCCAGCCTGCTTTAAACCCATTTGCCTGAAGATCCCACAACCGATCAATAAAGATATCATCTCGCGTTTCCGGCAAAGATTTTAGCCCGTTTTGAAGTTGCTCGAAAAAGTCATCTTCCGATATATTTTCATCCTCTGCCAGCCGGATCATGTTCTCGATCCACTCCCGGACAGGTGAAATCCATTCTGCATGGATGCTTTCGGCGGCCATTGATGCTTTCCGCGCCATATCCTCGGCCTTCAGGATAGGCGCAGATATTTTCCCCGCTCATAGGCAGCCTTGGCTATATCATCCTCATCTGGATCAATGTCATCTTCAGTATCATCCTGATAATCATCTGGATAATCGTCGCTACCATCATTCGATAGTACATCATCGCCGTCAGATGGTTGCGGGATGCTAAGGAACTCATATGACCAATCCTTTTGAATATCCAAACCAAGATCCTTCGCCTTTTGCAGAAACTCCACCTTATCAAGGTTTGCCTCATCACCAGGGAATGTCGGTACAAAGCGAGGCAAGCGAGATGGAAGAGTACCATAATTGAGTTGTATGATATATTTGACAAGCTGCGTATTGAGCACCTCTGCCACCACAGAAGCGATATCCATGATTACCTCTTGCCGGATACCCTCATGCACCTTGCCAAGGGCATAGGCTCCACCATCCTTGTTGTCCGAAGTAAGCGTCTGACCAAGAATCAAATTGTCACAGACCTTGTCAGCGAGTTCGATTAAGACGGATTGCGGAATAGATGACGTGGACTTTGTCGCATCATGAACTTCAAACTCGAAGTTCTCTGTAGAAACAGCATACCCGCCAGAAGCCAGTTGCTTCATAGCCTTGCCTGCCTCCTCAACAGCATTCGCGCCACGAGCTTTTGCAATACGGAAAGGAATCCCGAATATCTGGCAGTAATTAACCAACCACGTCAGCCCCCACATCGAAGCACCATACCAACCCACAAGCGTTCTCAGCTTGCTATTGAAAATAGGATGAAATAAGTCGCCCTTAGAAAGCCCTACAAGGAATTTATTCGGAGGGAAATCGATACCGTCCGGCATTCTGTCTATGCCTTGAGGATATAGCTTCAAACAGTCAGGTTCATTATGCTTATACGCCCATGCGTAATACTTTGCAGAGACAGGACAAAATGCACGAGGATAGATGATATCATCACTCTTCCACATGATTTCATGGACCGTCTGGCCGCAGGCAACGATATACGCCAAAGACTTCAAAAGGTCCTCAGTGCTTTGTTCCCATTTTGTAGGGTCAGGAGACGTTCGCCAAATCGCGGAATCAACCATATCGGCAATTTCCTGATCTTCTGGTGTCGGTTTCTGTCCACGCTCCGCCCATGCAGTACAGCCCCATTGGAGACGCGATACAGCTCCGGCCACTTCATTCAGGTTTTTCTTCAGTCGAGGCCATCCCTGGATCATCGCCATGAATAGCTGTTCCTGCTTATCAAGCTGACCTGACTCAATCGATTCCTTGAGTCCTTTCAGATTTTTAGGATCAAGATATATTGTCGGCCAATGGTCGAATTTGTCCTGAGCGTATCGCTCGACAACATAAGTATAGACTCGCTTAAATGGATTGATCATTTTCGTGGTAGTTCGTCCTCAATGAGGGATTTGTTAGCTGCTTGTGCCAGGACACACTTCGGGCATTTGTCGATAAGCTGATTCATCAACTCCTCGTTTCGCGCATCCTTTCTGTTAAGCCGTTCCTGAAATTCTGCCCGTTCTTCGGCCATACGTTTTTCAAGTGCTTCGCGAGCTTCTTTCTGTGACTTGATCACGGCATTCACGATCCAAGCCATAGTTCCAAGTGCGCCAAATCCAGCAAATTCTGACAATGCCGGCATGTCCGTCATTGCGCTACTGACTCCCGCAGCGGAAGCCATGATCCAGGTCATTACTCCGATGTTCGTCATTTGGCAAAGTCCTTAATACCCAAAGCAATCTGCTGGGCAATACAGTTAGGGGCGGTTCTCATCATCTCCGCATCATGCTGGTTGGTGATAAACCCGCACTCGACGAGCACAGCGGGCGGCCTTGTATCCCGAAGAACAGCAATACTCGAAAGCTTTTTGCTCTTGTCTGGCCGCGCTTGGGTAGTATCGGCTCGACCTGGAAGTATCTTGGTAATGCGAGCAGCTATGCAACGAGCAAGAGCCTTACCCTTGACGCTGTCGATTATATCCCCAGTCTTTGTGTACGTTCGGTTGTAACACACATGAGCACCGCAAGAATTCGGGCTGTCGGATGAATCGCAATGGATTGATACCGAGATGTCGTAATTCCCGGCATTCACAGCCGCGACAGTCTTATTGATATCCGCGGTATTGCTCAGATTCGGAAAGTCAATCACATCGACCTCATGGCCTTGCTCTTCCAGCATCACAGCTAAGTTGGTGCCGATCTTCGTTGCCACAGCATGTTCTTCCATCCCGTTTCCACGTGATCCCGTTCCATTCGCGTGTCCTATATCAATTGCAATTTTCATGATTTTCTCCGATAAAATATTTAGCATCAGGGACAACGGTAATTTCGCGCTCGCTTGGTGCTCTGAGTGTTATTGATTTACCTTTGGGGACAGACACGATATATCCAAAACCCTTGGCATCGACATCTATCGATCCTACTGGGTTATATTTGTCTTTTGCGGTAGAATAACCAAACACCATAGACGCAAACGCGACACAGATGTAAACCATCAACTCAGTGATTATTTTCATAAATTGAACTTGTAAGTATTCTTTTATAGTTGGATTGCCCCGGCCCGAACGCGTTTTTATGCAGTCGGTCGCGACCGCACCACGGACCGGAGCCATCCAAAATCACTTGCCCTTCTGGACGACAATCGGCTGATCTTGTGGATCTCCCGCATCCTGACGATACGTGATTGTCTGAGAGTCACGATCAATAACCAGGCACGTTCCATCTTTGCAGATCTCGCTATGTCCAGGTGCAACAGTCACATCGTGTCCGCAACCGGACAGACAGAACGTTGCCACACCACCAATCACAGCCGCAGCCAGCCAATACATAACCCGCTTCCAGCCAGATTCCGCCGCCATCTGACCCCCCAGATAATCTTTCACATCATCCAGGGCATGCTTTCCAATAATAGGAAGCGCCTTCCGAGCCAAAACTCTGAACGCCTCACGCTGAGGCTCATCCAGCTCGTTCCAGGGCTTCCACGGCTTATTGCCGTACTCTATATTTGCATCGACAATCACATCATAAAACGCCTTGCCAATTACATCATCGTGGTCACATTGATTATTCATAGTCATTGTTTTTTATTTGTTGGTTGAAAGTTTCATCATATCCCTCATCACTCGGCACCTAGCCACTCGCGCACGTTGCCACAACGCCCATCCTTTTGCTGTCATTGCAACCTTCACTGGACCGCGTTTAGTCATATGTTCAGCAGTAACAGCATCATCCGGTGGAGCAGGATCATAACCGACACACAGGGCTTCCCACTGACGAGCAATCATATTGCGCCAAGCAGGGCTATCCTGAGTCCACAAGTACATTCCACAGCGTGCATCATAAAACTCAGGAGACATGCCTAAAAAGCTGTATGGGATTTGCATCATCCATCCGTCAGGATTCGTCCCATGAGTCCGCATCAGACGAGATGTCATCTCATAATCCTCCTCCGTATTGTAATAAGATGGAATCTCCATCTCATAGCTCTGTAGCAGCTCTTCTAATGCCTCCGGCTTCAGCGCATAACATGGCCCACACAGTCCACGTCCGCACTTACTCCTAAACCCTCCGGCAATGCAGTCCGACTCAATAAATTCGTCAATCCACCCACGCTTGAGAATGGCAACATCACTGTCGATCTTAACGACAGCACTAGCCCCTGTCATGCGCTGCGCCCAGGACAATGTACGTGCAATAGCCTGCGCCACATGCCAGCCACGAAGGTTCCCGTTGCGCTGCCACGATGTAGGAGCCATCAAGCACCCCCAACCCTCTAATGTCCTGATAGCTCGTTTCCTCATCGGATCATTCAAATCATCAGCAACAATAAGTGTCGCATCAGGATACAGCCTGCGCACACTCTGCACAGAACGCAACAGGTGGCTCCCGTCACGCCGAAACGTAAACCATACAAACGTTAAACTATTATCACTCATATCAATATTGATCAAGTTGACTGTAATTGCTCCAATATGGACCCAGCGTCCCACTGCCGCCTGACCACTCTTCCATAAACTTTAAGAGCGCATATTTTAAAACCCCCAGGTTTACGATGCATGTATTGTCCATTGTACTGAAATTTCCGAAGGGAAATACAGCATCGTGGTGATCTCTCTTATCACCAGATCTGTTTACTCGCCATGCACCCAGGCGCGGCCAGCCCATGTATCCGTAATTTCCAGACGAAAAATTAGACTCAGGTACAGTAATACCCATAATAAATCTATTTTTACTGGAATAATCATCCGTGTTCAAAAATGCACCTTTTCGCGTCTCAAAATAGTCTGCAGAGAGAGTATTACCGGCTTGGATTGAAACATTATGCTCGATATCATAACGATTACCACCATCGGACCATGATGCAGGTAGATAATTTCCGCCTCCCCCACTTGACCCATAGTTATCAATCAGCTCTTTTACCATTCCGACGTTTACCAGCCATTTGTCTTGATACTCGCTAAACCCAACGCCAGGCTTATTGTAATAGCTTGTACCACCAGTATCTCTAAACTGCATCCACGGCACACCATACACGGACGTATTGTAATCAGAGCTATACTCTCCAATTATATTGATAGGATCATATATCTCACTGCGTTCGCTATATGGAGAATAGTTGCTCCCATGGGAATAAACAGGAAGATAATCGCCTGTTCCGGGAACATCAGTCGTATCCCCACTTCCTCCACCGCCGCCATAACCATCAATCAAAGCCTTGACCATCGACACATTAACAAGCCATCGCTCATTGTACGACGAGACCTCAACCGAAGGCCGAGCATAAATCGACGAGTTAACCATGTTGTACTTGAAGTACAACTGAGGCACTTGGTACGGAAATTTTCCGGCGTTTGAATAATTGCCGACAAGAGCGACATTGTCATGCACTTCGCTATATCCCCGGATCTCAGCATAATTCTCACTCGGCTGATGCGGCTTCAGCCACGTCATCCCCGCTTCCGCGCTCAACATATTATTGGACATCGACAACCCCGTTCCGAGCGTGATAACCCCAGTCGCATTGCCAATCTTATCCACACCACCAGGCGGTCCCGTCTCCCCCTTGGGACCGGGATCCCCTTTAGGCCCCGGATCACCCTTGGAGCCTGGGTCGCCCTTGGGACCAGGATCACCTTTCTCTCCCTGAGGTATCGCAAAGGTAGCCACATAATTACCTCCCGCATACACAATATCCGCATCCGCTTGACTTCCTGCCGGCAATGTAACCGTCTCTCCGGCCACAAGCTTTGTTGATTCAAGTTGTTCCGGATCGGAGCCATCAACGATAATCCCCATCATGTAACGCAATGGGATATCAAGAGTTGCAATGACAATACCGCTAGACGTGGACAGCTTAAACTCTCCGGCAAGCATAACAGACCTGACGGCATTTGAGGTTCCAAGCCCAAGTGCTTCGTCGAGTCCAGTTGTATGTGACTGGGGCGTTAAGGTTGCATATCCATCAGCACCAATAACGCTATCGACTTTAATCACATTCGCACCTGACGAAAAAGACGGGACAATAGCCGCAAACGTCACCGTCGAACCTACATATCCATTACCTTCTACACGCACCCTCCACGGAGCAGCATCGCCACGCTTCAAATAAAGCGGGCGAATCGGGTTTCCTTCATTGTTCGTAACATCGCGCGTGTCCAGATGTAACACAAGATCCATGCCGTAATCATGCGACACTAGAGCAAGTATTGTCCATTATCTCAAAACGGGCTAAATTGGAGTGTCAAATGCATAAACTTCGGGCTGATAGACTGCCTCTCCCACTTCAGGAGCAGTGCCCTCACCAGTCCACACGCCAGACATGGCCGTTCCTGTCCAGATTGCACCAAGTATAGCATCTGCTCTATCGGGAGATTTTAGCCCTCTTTCAGCCATCTTTTTCTTGTCCTCAAGACGCACTTTCCCCTTATCCGCATACTCCATCCGTCGCGTTGTCAACTGTCTAAACAACACAGGATCTAAATCAAGCAACTTCACCCTGCCTTGCGTAATATCCACTGATCCCGAAAACCAAACTTCAGCATTCAGAGATACATACCGTTCTTGATCCTCCGGCTGTGCTCCACCCCAGTATTCATTCACATACCATCCTTCTTCACGGAAATCGTTAATCATCGCCACACCAAGCCCAGGGGCATCAACCCACACGTCACAATCATGTACTCCAATACGTTTGAATATCTCGATAGCTCTCCGTACAGCCTGTACTGTATCTCTGTCATGCCATGCTTCTTCAATCCAGATGCAATTACCATCACGTACAGCAACAACATTTTCGTCACGACCTGCAGCAACGTCCATAAACACCGTCCTGTGACCACCCATCCGCTCAGACGGAGGCATTGAGAGAGCCTTTTTCAATTCATCAGGCGGTAACACAAGCATGTCGCTATCAGCCGTGAACTCTCCGTAGATCATTGATCGAGTCAACCAGTGATCCTCTCCCCATTTCGTCAATACACGATCAATACGTTCTTTTGTAATATGCGGACAATCAAACGCCGTCACATGAACCTTATAAAACAATGATGCTTCATCGTAAAAACACCTGTAAAACTGTCCGGCAGCTTCACCCGGAGACGACGCATAAAGCTGATATTGCAACGTACATCTATCAATAGCAGTAAATATTCCCTCACCCACCGTCTTCGCCTCATCCACCACATAAAACACAGGCGCACCTGGTCTTCCGTGCCAACCTTCCGCACGTCCTGCATTCACCGTCGAAAAACCAATTGCAAACCCACCCTGTGGAGTTGAAATGTGGCAATGGTTCCACTTCCAGCCCTTGAAAATAGGAAGATTCTTGAAACGCTCCATAGCCGGCCAGAGCTGGCTTTCAACCTGCATCCATGATCCTGATGTTACAGCACATCTCCCTTTTGGATGCCTCCATAAAAACCACAAAATCGCCACAGCGATTACAGCGGCCGTCTTCCCGGATCCATTCGCAGCCCTCAAAGCCGTCTTCTTTCCCGCCGCAATCGCCTCAAGAGTCTCTACCTGCCACGGATAGAGCGTCAGTCCTAAATATCTATAAGCAAAATATGATGGGCTGTCGGCAAGGTTGATCATTGTCCATCTTCCGTTTGCACCTTCGCTTGTACAGATGCCAGCATTTCGGCAAAACGTTTATCCTCTTCTGCTGTACGTTGTTCTACAACTTCAACTGGTCCACCATCTGCACCAGTGAGTTCAAGCTTACTCGCATCACCGTATTTTTTAGGAAGAAGTTTTGATAGTATCCATTTGCGCGAATCAATTCTGACACTTTTTGCTTGTACGGCGCTTCCTCCAGTAAATGGTGTATTGGCAACTATTTCCGCTTCATCAGAAATATCGATAATTTCGTCAGCCCACACTTCAAGACATGCTTCGCGCGCGCGCACGTACTCGTTTCGCCTTTCTTCGTCTAACTCACACATCCGTAGGAACGAAGCACGTGAAACTTTTTGAACTTTACAAGCATGTGTAAGGCTTTTTCCAGAAGCAACAGCTTCACAAATATCATTAAACTTACCAATAGGAATACTCCTAGAATCCTTCCTTGGCTTTTTATTCTTTGTTGTTTCCTCTTTCATATTTAATAAATAACCTGGATACCCGTCTTCTCAGCATCCCGATTGGCAATCGTCTGAGCCAAAGCGACAAACACAATGGGATCCGGGAAAATATCATTCTCCACCATCCACTGCCTTAGTTCATCTGCGCTAATCTCCCCATCATGCGCCCGAGATTCCTGTTCGGCAAATGCCTCAGCCTCCTGACTGTTCAACTCATCAATCCGTTTCATAACCATCCTAGTTTTTTGAATATAACATCTATTTCATCAATTAATACCTTAAAATCATCTCTTTCCCATAAATCGAAGAACCCGTCAGAGCCTTTCCTTGCCATCTCATACTCACGCAACATCACAGGGTGCTGGGACTTCTCCATAATATATTGTGAATATGCCCTCGCAAAAATTTCCTTCTTCTGAATTGCATACCGGCACCACTTCAAATCGTAACAATCAAAAATCCGGCGATACCCATCCGTCTCATACACAGCATTAAAAAAACTATCGAACAACTCCGAATCCGTCCCCCACCCTTCACCAGGAGTACCCCTCAAATCAATAAAATGTCCAACCTCGTGAACCATTGTAATCATCGGCGTCTTGCTCGTAGACTTTACTGCTATACGATCATACCCATGATTCGATAAATCACTGTAGTAAACGAATCCACCATTCGAATCACGCCCCATATCATCAATTTTCTTCGGATACACCGGAATCTTGTTCAACGGACCATCCTTGTGAACGGAATCAATAACATTCGGCACCTCCTTTACAATATCAACAATACCAGTTCGTGCCGGCTGAATATCCAGCTTATCGCTAACCTTACTGACAAGTTGTGTAAGAGCAAGCCCTTCGCGTATATCTCGCGTAACCTTCGCGGCTTCTTCGCGAGCACGTTTTGCAGCCTCCTCAATGGGGAAAGCAACGTTTCCATCCTGATCAATTGCGTCCGCACCAAACATTTGTCTCATTTGCTCACGAAGACGTTCTTTCAGTTCTTCAGGAACATCCTTTACGCTCACCTTCTTTTCCGCTCCATATCGTTCTGGTAGATCAATACCAAATCTATTGGCACCGGCAGTATCTTGAACGTTCTTCCCTGGCTTCAAAAGTCCAATCTTTTCGCACTCCTCCCGACTTACTGGGTGCTGGTACATGTAAGAATTAAACCCGAACGGTCCCCAAGGAAGCTTGAATCCTCCAATTTCCGGCGAATTCATTTCATCAGCCCAAAACTTGTAATCCGTTTTCAAGCGAACAACATTCTCGTTTTCCTCATGAACTTTACGCTTAATCTTTGCTCCAGGAAAACGCACAAAACGATAGGCAGGATTTTCTTCAAGCTCGCTTGGAGACATTGCTTTCTCCCATGCTCCTTTTGCCAAAGCCGATCTTACGGCCACATCAAAAACAAGACGAAGACGAGCAAGAGATCCTGTACGTTTCACATCATTGTGATAGCTCTTCCCCACTGCCTCAGCTTCTATTATTCCTTCTGAAATCATGAACTCTCGCGCCTTACTCACCCAGTCAGATTTCCCTTGAGTCTTCGAAACAGTCCTTCCATCCGGGAGAGTCTTTTTAGCGTTTGTCATGACTTCCCCGGTCATTTCCATCAAACGTGCATAAAGTTTCACCCGCTCCGTCCTGGAATCAAACAGAGAACTCTTTGACATCACAGACGCAAGGGTTGCCCATGTTTCCTCACTCAGTCCCTGCGGTGCAGGATGACTTGCAATAAACTCTTTCAGATCGATGCTCATAGGTTCAACAGTAATTGCTCAGGTTTCTTTTTGTCCACTTGTTCAAAACGGGTTACTGTTCTATTATCCATCTTGACTGGAATCATTTTAGGGATAAACCCTGCTGCAAACATAGCACGAGCGATAATTTCAGCTTTCTTGATAGCTTCTGCCTCTGACCTGGTGCCAAGCCCAATTTCAACAGTCCTTCCCTTTAGTTTGGCATCCGGCGTTACAGTAAGACGAGCCTTCCAGCCAAGCGTTCTTGACTTGGATGAATTGCGTCTGACTGTAATCACCGGTTGCCGCATAGATTATTTTCCCTATATCATACAGTCCGGAATTAAAAAATTGATTATTTCATCTTTGTTTTTCCAATCAACAGCGATTCGGCAATCAACTGTTTCACGTCTGGACGTTGTCTTTCCCAGTAATTGACAAGGGGGACATCAATTTTTGCTTCTACGCATGCTCTGCACTTTGGTAACCCCTGGCGCATCAACATGGCTGCTTTTTCAATTCGCCCCTGTACTTCTGGCTTATATCCCTGATTCATTTTTATTCCTTTTTTCGTTTATGATTTCTTCCTTTGTTTTTAATCCATGTCTCCGCAAAACATCTGTTATACGAATAACAAAAGGATGATTACTGACCTCTTTGTTCTTGTTCTTGGCCGTTGAAACGTACAGGCAAAGGATATTGATTAAAACATCCTCCTTTGTCTGATGACTCCAGCCTTTGACAGCTTCTTCCACTTCATCATATATTTTCTCGTATTCTTCTATTTTAGTCATTTTATGCCTCCATATATTGTGTTAATCCTGCATTCCATTTAAGCTTTATGTGTCCTGTTAGCCCAAATCGGTTTTTACCAACAATCAAGCTTGCTTCTGTTTTATCTGCTTCCTTGTCGTCAGGCGATGGACGATGAAGCAAAAGCACCTGGTCTGCGTCCTGCTCGATGGAGCCGGAATCTCTCAAATCAGAAACTTTTGGTATTGCTGCTTTGCCATCACGTTTTGTGACATCTCTGTTCAACTGCGCGAGAACAATCACTGGTATGCTCAGCTCCTTGGCAATTGCCTTGAGACCGGCTGAGATCTCGGATACTTCACGCTCACGATTTCCTACTCCCTGTTTGCTCATGCCTTTAGCAAGTTGCAGGTAGTCAACACCTAGACAGCGAATGCCGTGTTCATTAACCATCTGTCGCGCAACAGCCTGTATCTCGCCTATCGTCATTGCTGATTTATCCGCAATGTAGAATGGAGCATTTTTGATTACCTTTAATCCTCGTGTAAATGCTTGTGATTGGTGCTGAGTTATTTTGCTTCCTCGTCTCAACTCAGCGGAATTAATCTTTGAAATCTGGAATAGAACACGTTCAAGAAGTTGATCTGCCGGCATCTCTAAAGAAATCATACCAACATTTATTGCGGGCTCTAAAAGTGTAAGATGTTGAAGAATATTGACCAGAAATGATGTTTTACCGATACCCGGTCTTGCACCAACAACAATCATTGCACCGTCTTGAAGTCCATCAAGAGTTCTGTCTAAAGAAGGAAATCCTGTTGAAAGTCCACGAATAGCTCCAGGGTGTGCCATGCGGAATTCAAGATCGTCAATAACCTTTGCGGCCGCATCACCGATACGCCTGATAGAAGCATTCTTATTTGTCTTTCTGAGGCCGACAAGTTCATTTTCGATATAGGCGAGCAGATCATCCGAATCAACGGATAAATCAACAGCCTTTTCTTGAAGTCTATTGATTGCATCCATTGCATCGCGCCGTTTTTTTGCTTCTATGACGACATTAAGAGAATCATCGAATTGGTAGAGGTATGAATACCCTGACACAATCTCCGTGAGTCCTTGTATCCCTCCAACATCATCGATCGTTCCCTCCGCTTCCATCTTCTTTGCAAGCTCGATTGCGTTGCATTTTTCAGGAGTCTTCGAAAGATCTTCCAAAGCCCCCCAGATAGCCTTATGCCCTGGAAGCGCAAAAAACGCCCTAGAAACGCCTTTCAGCATCAGTGACGATATCTTTACCGGATTTGACAAACAAACGCCGAGAACCGTCCTTTCTGCGGCAATGAGGGCATTTGGCAGTATGATTGAAGTGTTCATTTTTCAGTTTGGTTGGTTAAGTTGATTGTTTTCGTTCAGGCAAGGCATGGATTCCAGAGAGATTCCGGCCTTGGTTTCGTCCTTGGAGTAGGTGTTTATGTTTTTAGCCCACTTTGCAGCGTAGGTTTTTGCGTGCGATTGCCACTTTGTCACCATTCTGCCGCGACTATCCAGCCAGCCGCAGCCTTCCATTGCATTGAAGTACTGATAAGCGCAGTCGTGGAGATCATCTGGCATTAGGAGCAGCAAACACCTGTCCACCTCGGCTTGGAGTATAGCTTTGACTTCATCAACCGATTTTGGAAATTGAGATGATTGGAGCGAGCCTTTCGTGCTGCTTTCGTTCCCATTAACCACGGTGGAATGGCTCTCTACTTTGTTTATTCCTATATTCTCTTCTCTTCTCTTCTCTGGTCGGACATTTTCTGCTGTTTTTGTCGGACATGTGTCGGACATTTGTCCGACATTCTTATTTTCTTTGCGTCTTAGGCTCTTAGCTTCGGCTTCAAGTGCTCTCGCTTTAGCAGGTCGGCTATTGTGTCGGTCATAATTAGGGATTGAAAGAAGGCCATCGCGTCCTTCCAACCAGCCAATCATTGCGAGCGCCCTAGCGAAACCTGAGCAATGCACTAAGCGGTCAATAAAAGCGTAAGATGTTTTGATTTGTCCATCTTCAGTAATTCCGTCTACCCACATCCAAAAACGCATGAGTTTGCCTAAAACGTAATCTGGATCTGACATGCCAAGTTTTTCGGCCAGTTCCCAAACTTCCGGTTTATCCAAGGTTGTTTTTTCTACTTTAATCCAGTCCCCAGCCATCACTCAACCTCCTTTCCTTCAAGATCCTTCATCATCTTCCCCCTGTTCTGTTTCTTCGGGTTTAAACTTACCACATGCAGGATGATCCGGAGGCATCTCGTCCCATATATGGCCAGATTCGTACGACATGCAACAGCCATCCCAACCGCTCCACCACTCACATTCAACGCAAGTCTTTGAAGTCAATGACGCCGCCTTTTCCAAAATGACCGCCTTTTCCTCGTTGATGTACTGCCAGCTTTGAGGTGGGCGGGTCACTCCGATTTCCGAGAGATGGACGGCACGGGGGAGTTTTACAGGATCTTGAAGCCTCCAAGCATAGCAAGGGAGGTAGTCGCGCAGGTGTTCGCCCGTTACGCAAAAGTCCTCTATAAAGTCATCAGGAATGCAGCGGAATGGCATGTGGCGCATGCGTACATAGGAGACCATCCGGCACTTGCCGATGATAGCCCTCGCCCCATCTTTTCCGGACTCGTAAAGCCAAAGCGTTACGGAGTCGCCTTTTTTGAGACGCGGTACGTTTTTCCGCAGTTCCCAAGATTTTTCCCCTGAAAGGATCTTCTCAGAATAGGGGAGCCTGACGGATAGAAGAATATGAATCATTGCTCGCCTCCTTCCGTATTTTCAGGACGGAATTTCGATCTAGTCATGTACGACGTAAATCCCGTTACTTCTCGAGTTCCATCTTTGTTTATCCGCATCCAAAAAGCGCCATTCCACATTACTTTTGTGATGCTTCCAAAGGGATTAATGTATTCCATGACTTTCCCTTTGTTTTCAAACATGTGAGCAAATGCTAAATCGGATGACCAATTAAAGTGATTAATTTTCATTGTTCGCCTCCCGTCTCAAAAACGATTTCAACATTGCCGTACGGGCATTCAATATCAAGGTCGTTGATAAAATTTTTGAAGAATAATGCCATGGGCTTTTTAGCCACAACCTTTGCATTGAATTCAGTCGCAACATATTCGTTGTATTCTTCTTTCGATAAAACATCGACGGAATCATATGCGTTAATGTCATTCTTGGATTTAACAAGCCTCCGCGTTTGCGTTTTCCGTCCGGCAAGGATAGCTCGTACCATCGGAGCGGACATCAATATTGGACGTTCTTTAATCATTGGTCGCCTCCTTTCACTTCAAGCTCCCAAGGCCATGTACGCACAACCGAACTATTCAACCATACGTTACCGCCCTTAGTTTTGAAATGATCCCTCTCTTCGTTAATATCCGATACAGTTACAAGGTCTCCATTACAAAGCTCTAAAATGTCCCCTATCTCAATACGCATGATCGGCGGGAACTTGGAAACAAGAGCTTCCCAAGCTAACCAATGAAGCCTTACACCCCAAAAGGTTGTAAACTCGCATTCCGGGCATCCATAGGCATACAATTCAGACTGAAACGGAGATTCAAACCGTTTCGGTTCTCCTCCACAAAGAGGGCATAAAGAATGTTTATTTTCCATAGCAATTATCAATCTGTTTCATTAATATGTTCCATTTTTTCCGAGCGTCGTATTCATCACCAGTGTCATCTGCCTTTAAAAAATGATTGAAACCCTCATCAATAGTAGAATCACAGTTGTAATAATTAAACGTCCTCCCGTCCTTCGAATATGCAATAAGCTCGGGAAGCTTCCCGCAAAAGCAGGGCTTTAATTCTTCTTCTGGCTTTTTGCGCTCAGTCCACTCACGGGATCCGTTGAAGCCAAAACCATCCACATAGATGTAATTTCCGTTGCTTCTGCGGAAACAATAGGCTCTTTTGCTGTCTTCACGAATCTTGATTATATCCCCTTTTACATCAACGGCTTCCTTCCACTCGCCGGTTTCGAGTTTAACGAGAGCCTCGGATAAGGTGCAAAACTCCGTTGGATTTTCCTGTTGCTTGAACGGGTCTCCGATGTTGTAGAGAATGCGGGTGATTTGGTCCATGTCAATTACTATAGATTCCACCATAAATTCCCCTAGTATTCTAACACATGGTTTTTGCTCGAATACATTTAGAATAATTGCTTTTTCAGTACGACTGTCATCGTATTTAATTGGTCTGTACTCAATAAGGTCCCACTGTTTAATTTGTTCTAGTCTCATCAGATTAATACTTTCTTCATTCAAAAAGGAACATTACGACTCTAGCAATCAAATAACCCAATACGGATAATACCGATAACATAAATAGACCAAATGCTAAAATACCAAATAAATCCTTTATTGAATTAATCATTTCTTCTTTTGATAGTCTCATTGCTTATTCTCCCATCTCAAAAACAATTTCCACCTTCCCGGCACGGTTCAAATCATGAACCCTGTCGATGCTCCCGACGCTCAGCCCTCTGTCATCAATACCCATAGCGGCACAAGCCCCATCAAGGTACGACTTTAGCCGAGCGAGCACATTATCAGCATCCGGGCACATCCCCTTGTAATACCATCTGACGGAGTACCGGGACGCCTCGAACTTACGCCCCTTCAGCACTTCCATCGTGTGTGCCCATGCCATTGTTTTGCAACGCCTCGTCAGTGCCGCCTTCCGTGCCCAGTGCGTTCGACCATTCGGTGAGAGATCGCGCGGAGTATGGGGTAGGCATACAAGCAACTGACTCATATGGCCTCCTTTCTGGTAAGGACTGGCATAATCCGGCTACGAATTTCCGAGTAGTAAATCGTGAACCGATCAAGAGCATCTGCCAGCTTATCAGTGTACGCATCCCACGGAACCAGCCTGATAAAAGGCGGGAACCCAGGGCAGTACGACATGAAATACCAGCACGGCAACCCCGTCACAACCATCGACCCATGAACCTGGGCCTTGTACTCATCCGGCACAACGCCATCCAGAATATACCGGGCATGATTCTTCGCGAGAGGGCACTTAATCTCAAGACCTCCCGCATACCTCCCGTCAAGCTTGACCAGGGCATCCGGCGAGCATCCGATCACAGGATTATCGTCTTTCGTCACAAAACCTACCTGCTCAACCACAAGCTCCATAGTCCGGGCAAACAGCTCCCTCGCTTCCGGTTCCAAAGCCTCCCCCCGGTCCGTATGGAAATTACCCTCCCATTGAACCTCATCCGGGCGAATGCACGAACAACAAAGCTCAATAGCAAGAGCCTCCCATTGTGAGGAATCTTTGCCAGTCTTCGGCGTCAGTAACCTTCCAAAATTACTCGCCGTCAACCGACCAGCGCGGGCGCGGAACCACTCCTCCGTTCTCTGCTCCATATTCGGCCAGATCTTCATTGTGCGCTTCCTCCCTTCTTCAGCTTGGCAAATGCTTCATTCACCGATGAGGCAAACTCATTCACCAGTTCAATATTTCCGGGATGCTTCAAGACTTCACGGGCTGCACGCAATCCACCGAACACAGAAACCACACGGGTGCAGAACCCTGCAAGCTCTTGTTCTTCTGTCTCCTGAACTGTTTTCTTTTTGGAAACAGTTCCTACAAAAGACACATTCGGCGGTGGTACAGGCAACGTCGGCAACGCAGGGGGTAAATCCCTCGCCGCCGCTTCCTCTCTCGCCGCCTTCTCGGCCTCGCGGGCAATCCTCGCCTCCTCCTCAAGACGCTTCTTTTCCTCCGCTGCCCGCTTGACCTCCAGACGACGCCTGAGCTCAACGCCCACAACATCAGCCCGCTTGATCTCCAACTCCTCGCGATCCATCACCATGTCTTCTCCGTACTCCGCCACAAACTCATCAATCACCTTCTTCGTCTCAGCAATCGACTTGTTCGCGCAAGCCACGGCCACATCCAACCCCTCTTGGATAGACCTGATCGTCCGCTTTCCCTTAATAGAGCTTTCAATCAAATCATCGTAGCGACTCCGTAAATGCGATGCGCAATCAAGACGATCCTTCGCCTTGTCAACAAGGTTCGCCCGGATCTCCTTCTTGCGCTTATCAATCACCTTCTCCAACCCCAGACGAGCCGCGCTGATTTCGCCCTTCGACTCATCGAGAGCTGCGAAAAGCTTTTGCAGGTCCTCCGCCTGAGCAAGAGCTTCCTTTTTTGCCTGCTCCACAACAGACTCCGCATTCTTCAGGGCCTTCACGTCGAGTTCAGCCTTCCCGAAATCCTCATCCGTCTCTGGCTTCTGATTGATAGACGACAAAGCCATTTTAACAGACTCACGGAATTCCTTCAGGTTCGAGGACAACACCTCGCCGCGCGTTTCAATTTTAAGAGTAACAAGTTCCATTGTTCAAAGCAGGGTTTGGGGTTCTTCAGCAGCAGAGGATGCAGCGGCAACCTCATTCACAAACGGGATATCATCCGTCACAGTCGGATCCAGAGGCTCGGCTGGAATATCAGGCTTCTTCGCAACAGGCGGGAAAACCTCCTTCACGTAAACCATCCCCTCCTTAATGGAGTTGTAAATCTTCCCAAGCCGGACAACATCCTGCCGGGTAATCTCCTCAATAGAGTGACCCAGATTGGCAACCAACTGATCGCGCGTCACGCCAAGCTCAAGAAACTTCGCCTCCATACTCCGGGCAACATCAGCCAGAGGGCGAGTATCACCCTCCTTAATCGCCTTTGCCGTCACCTCAAGAGCCTCATCAACAAGCCACCCCGGCAACACCTGTAAAATACAAGCACGGATGCGGCGACTCGCCATATTGGCACACAGTTCATACACATCCCGCTCGCTATCAAGCGGCACGCGCAACATCTTTCCTGTTTTTCGCCCACGCGAATCAACCTCGCTCTTATCGCGAGTATGGTTCACCGTAAAAGCAATCTCACGGCGAACATTCGTTTCCTTGTCGAAGCAGAACGCCACACACTCCGAAACATTGCAACCCAGCCCATCAGCCCCTTGAGGATCCCAATGCCGGGCAACCTCGCGCCAGCCCGCTTCCGCATTCCCCCAGGCAGAAATCAAAGCCTCTGCAAGTCGAATACTCGGCCCCTCCACCGTCGTTCCGCCGCGAGGGAAAGCATACGTCGCAGACTGCGCCAAAGACAGCCTGGAACACGCCTGACTCATCCTCGCCGTTACCTCCGCCAAATTGCGCGGAAACTGCTTCGCCACCCAGATGGACGCAAGAACTGACGTTGCCGCCGCATTGCCGGTAATAGCAGCCAACGCACCGCCGCCCGAAGAAAAAGAAGGAATCAAACCCTCCTGTGAATTATTGCCCGTGTTTTCAACTTGATCCGGGCGTACTGTTCTAGTAGTCATATGTCTGTAGATATTTTGATAGAAATCATTGTTTACAGGCGGTCGTCCGTTGCTGCGGACTTCCGCCATTTTTTAGGCTTCCTGCTTGAAGTCTCCCGAATGGCGTTCTGCGGTTTTGATTAAAAACTCAATGGCGTCCATGTAATCGCAATCCTTGCCGTACTTTTCTTCTACGGCCTCCCGCAAAGCTTCTTCAGTTCCCGAGAAACACCCTGCAAACCAAACCCAATCATTGCGTAATCCTTTGGCATGCAAGGTTAAAGCACGACGATGCGCTCCAACTCCGCACACTTGGTAAATCGGCTGACCTATTGTGGATGCAAAACAACAATCAAATCCTAAATCGGCACCGCGCAGGTCGGCATCGCGCAGGTCGGCACCGCGCAGGTTGGCATCGCTCAGGTTGGCACCGCGCAGGTTGGCATCGCTCAGGTTGGCACCGCGCAGGTCGGCACCGCGCAGGTTGGCATCGCTCAGGTTGGCACCGCGCAGGTCGGCATCGCTCAGGTTGGCACCGCGCAGGTCGGCACGCTTGCCGCCATATTCGCTGTTAATCCATTTCCGGTGCTTTTCAAGGATTTCTTCCAGTTCTTCGGTATTCATTATTGTTGTATTGGTTAGTTTCCCGGATGCCGTCCGGGGCGGTTAATTGGGGCCAAACCCCGAAAGTATTACTTTTTTCCCTGATTTAATTTCAGCGTCGTCATCCAACATGCAAATGTAGAAAATCGCAGCAATTCCAACTCCTACAAGCGTACCAAGAATGATATCGCGAATGATTATTAAGAGTTTCATCTGTTTATAAACAAATCTTGTTTTCCCATCCTCTTTGCCTGTTTTGGAGAAATTACAGCAAAGCTAGAAGCTCTTTTCTTAAATCGAGATAGTCTGCCACCTCGTCTTAACCACAATTCAACCTTTTCAGGATCGAACCTATATATTTGTGCTTCACTTGTTCCAATGTTCTGATGTGAGCACCCATCTTTCACCCATCTTTCGATTGTTTTTTCAGAGACGGTATATAAATTCGCCAGTTCGCTTTTTGTAAGCAATCGCTTAGGTCTATGCGTTGTACTTCCAACCGATGCCGCTTCTGGCGAAGAAGGCGTATCTTCTTCAAGAGCCTTGCTCAGTATTTCCGCAATATTTGTTACTGCTGAAAGTAGATTTTCCATAAGTTCCTTATTCATAATCCCAGCCCAGTTTTTTGAGTTCTTCAATTACAGGTTCGTCAATCATAGTGACTCGATTTTCTCTTTATAAATGTCCATTGGATCACGTGGATCTTCCATAGACGACAGATTATCAATACACGCTTGAAGCTCTTTGAGGCGTTCACGTGCTTCTTGCTCGCACATGGGTATATCTGTTACTTCATCCCATATGGTCCGTGTTTTTGGATTTGTGGAATAATATGATCCACTAAATGGCTCTATTGTCTTCATTGCTTTAATTATTTTAATAGTTGCTATATAATGCGTGTGGATAGTTATGGATTTCACTTAAAGAACCCCCTATAGGGTAAGTTGAATATTCCCTTTCAGATGTATTTTGTGGATTGCTCCACTTGCCGGTAATTTCTTCATCAGTTAATTTGTGACCGCAATCTTTGCATATGCAGTAACCACCTACGCCGTAGCTATCCCATTCAGTCCGTCCACCGCATTTTGGGCATATAGGGTTCATACGGTTCCCTCCCTGTTTAGCTTTATGCCAGGATCAACACCTTCGCATTTGCCCTTAGCGACCCCATCAGCTACCATCGTAGCATGATTGACCCTGTAAAATCTTTCCTTGAGCTCTTGAAGCTCGCACCAGCTTACCTTGTAGCCCTTCTTGCAGCCTGTTCGGCAATAATGTTTCTTCCCGAAAAATGGATCCAGATCCTTGGAGTCCATCAACTTAAAGAAAATCACGGCACCGTGATTGGAGCTGCTATTATTGTACTTCTCGCCATTCTCATATTCGTAACCCTTCCTGTATGGATAAAGGGAACGATAGGCAGACTTGCATTCGAAAAACGCATGCAATATCGCCTGCAAATCCTCACTGAAGACGAGAAACAGATTTTGAGGTTCTACATACTCCAACACACGAGAACAAACCATCTCCGCCCCTGTGATCGCATCGTCAAGGGACTTGAAGCCGATGGCATCATCATCTGTGATGGGGATGGCTACATCACTGACGCACTTCCCTACAAGATCTCTCACTTCGCTTGGAAATACATCAATCGTCATCGCTCGCTTTTGGGGGAATCCACAATAGCCAGAACGGATGTTGGGCATCACGACTTTCGCGATCTTATCTAGTATCTTCATTCGGCTTTCTTGGTGGGTGTAGGTTGCTTGTTTTCCCTGGCCTTCTCCACATGATCCATGAGGACAGCGGTAATAATCACGCGCTTACTAGCTCCTGTTACTTGCTCCGTTTTGGCGAGCCACTGCTTGACTTCACGGGGGTATTCTTTCGTGCTTACATTCATTGGGGTTCTCCTTTCTTATGCGTCTTGCGCACTCTCATCAAAAACATATCTAGCATCATGCCTATAATCCTGCAACAAAAAAATGTGCGCCATGCTGATTTTTATCGCAACTTGCTAATTGACAATTGCGCAAATTTAGCACAACATGCGCACATGAGCGACAATGAGAAGATCAAAAGGTGGATCAAAGACAATCGTTTGAACAGAAAATGGCTTGCTGAAAAAACAGGCTCCAGCAAAGCCACTGTAGACGGTTGGCTATCAAACAACAGAACAATACCTCCAGCCAAACTGGATCTTATTGAGCAACTCATGCGTGACGAAGAAGAAATCAACCTGCCTCTACCTGATGACTTCGAAGACTACATCCGCGCAAAAGCAGAAAACCTCAAGCAGAGTATAGACGAGTTCGTTCTGAGTATTCTAAAAAAAGCAGCATGGAAAGCACCACGAAGATCACCTGAAGATACAAATGATAATCCTCTCAAGGACTCAAAGCCTCTAAATGCGGTGCTTGATTCCATTGCGGAAAACACACCAAAAAACTACGACGGGAAAGTCATCGGCAACATTGCTGCAGGCAATCTTACAGCAGGAGATACTATCCCTTACGACATCGAAATATACCGTCCACTAGAAAAAGACGAATACATTTTGCGGGTGGAGGGCCACTCTATGGAGCCGGAAATCGAAGATTGTGCCCTGGTGATCATGCGCAAGTACACAACCCCACCAGTACCGCCTGTTGGTACTATCGTCCAGTACCACGACGAGCGCGGCGTCACCCTCAAAAAACTTGGAATCCGTGACGTTGATGGAAAACCGGAGTATGTCCTACATGCAACCAATCCAAACTTCCCAGATATTGATCCCATGGACGGAGGTAAAATATCAGCAGTTTTTGTAGAAAAACTTGAAGATTACAAGGAAGTGTAAGCAAAAAAATAGCCGCCCACATGGACGGCCATAGCATTTTGTTGAAGTCAATAAATGGTTTACTTCGATGCGCCTCCGCAAATTTTACAGTTTGATCCAGTAGGCTTTGTCTCATAATGCCCCTTGCTTGTGCCATACCATTTGCAAGACGAGTTATGCACTTTTCCTGACGAATTTGTTACCCAGTATTTTGTTTCATTCGTCTGTTTTGTTTCCGCTGCTGACATTCGCTTACCTTTTCGGAAATCCCACGGAGCGACGGCATCAGGACGTGACCAGAGTCCAACCTGACCCACTTTAGCTACCGCTTCCGCATCCTTGAGATCCGTTGCTCCCTTCGCGTACTGCTGATACCACCATGCAAGCCCCAGCTTGATCATCTCCAGGTTGACGTATGTATCACCCTGGTACACCTTGCCAACTTCACGCTTGTATCTGTCAACATCCTGGACATCGACCGTAACGGCCTTGTTATAGACCATGTCGGACAAGGCTTGCTTGGCTCTCTGTCCGTAGTCCTGCCGGCTCTCTGGTGCGTCTATTCCCCAGAGTCTAATCTTGTGCTGAGTTTTTGAATCATCAAGAACTGTTATCGTGTCTCCATCAGTTACAGCTATAACCCTGCCGGTAATAACAGACGCAAAAAGAGAGATGGAAGTAAGAAGGTAGAGCAGAAGATAGCGCATGATAGATCTAATCCATACAATACTGTAAAAAGCAAGAGAAACAGGTAATTTCTCATAACACACTAACATGATCAACTCGACGTCGTTTTTTGTAAATTATGTCAAGGAAAATATTCCACACTCCTTTTGTCGCACCACAATATATAGTGGAGCAATGGGCAATTTCAGGGCTTTTCCCCATTAGACATCAATAAGTTGGATATTTTTTTATGAAATTACTTGCCTATTTTCGCCACCATGGCTATTCTGATTGCGGATAGAAAGGAGGAACAAACTATGCATAGTTCACTATTCATCGCCAATAGATTCATTGACCTGGCAACTCAAAACGGCAGGCAACTGACCCATATGCAGGTGCAAAAGCTTGTATATTTTGCCAATGCAGTAACACTTGCCAATACAGGAGGAGATACTTCTCTTATTCGCGAATCCTTTTTTGCATACCCTTTTGGTCCTGTAGAAAAAAGGCTATACGACAGATTGCGTTTTTTCCGTAGAAATCCTGTTAGACTAATCACCAATATTCAAGAAGAAGAACTTACGCAAGAAGAAGCCAATGTCATCAGTTCAGTTTATAACACTCTTGGACATATGACTGCGGCCGAACTTTCTCGCCTTTCCCATGTTCCAGGAGGTCCATGGGATCAAATTTGGAATCATACAGGTGAGTTTGAGGAAATACCAAATCAACTCATAGCTGATTTCTATGCCTCCTAACCCATACGAGGATCTTCTTGCAAAAATTTCTTCTGACAAATCGTCGCCAGAGCAAGAAGATCCTGATTTATTAAATGAATCTATTACTTCAGGCACAGGTTCCCCTCCTACTGCTGATGGATTTATTACCATTTTTTATAAAAGCAGAGAACTTGAACATAAAGACAGGATATATCTCATGCAAAGGTATTTTGCATGGAGTATATATGGTTTAATTTTCTTTTGGTTGTTGACTGTATTAGTATTAATTACTCTTTCATCTATTCAAACAACTAGCAATTGCACGTGGCCTGTTAACTGTATATTTTTAGGGGGAATTGGTGTTGGTTGGGGCATATTTGCAGGTCTTGCATATGCAATCATGGATGATAACAAGAAAAGGGAATCTTCCACATCGAGTGAGCAATATGTAATAGATTTAGAGAATTATTATAAAAAATTACTCAAATGCCTAGTGATGGGAGGTTTCTCTTTTGGAACAATAGGAGCTATTGTAGGAATAATTTTTTGTTCGTGTGGTTTTTCTCACACTATTTCATCTTTCTCAATGTCTGAAAAAGTCCTTATTACGCTAATTAGTAGTACAACAGCAGGTGTTTTGGGTATTTTTGCTTGCGTCATGAAGTGGCTTTTCCCCTCACAGGCAGAAAAGAAGGAAAAACACTGAAAACACAGTAATTCTGTTTTTACAATTCTGGTAACAAAGAAGCAGCCTTCCTCAACTGCTCGATATCTGGCCTATTATACCCTTCATGAATTTCCTTCGACTCATGGCCGACAAGTTTCATAGAGGTGCCTTGAGGTAACCCTGCTTCGTGCATCAGGATAACACAAGTAGAACGGATGAAATGAAATGTCTTCGAATTAATCGATCTTCTTTTTCCTCTTATTCCCGGCTGGAAGTTTTTTCGTAAAAGGTGTAACAATCCGGGCATGAATTGTGTTCATACAAGTGAAACCCCAAACCAACCAAACACCATGAACGAACATAAGGAAGAACTCAAAATGGAAGAACTCGACGGAATTGCAGGCGGCTCGGCCGTCGTAACCGTGACCCCCTGGACAAACGAAGACGGCACACCCTGCGTCAGGCTTGAAATAAAAACCGCCTACAGCGTCAGCCACTTTTCAATGCCCGCCTCCCGCCTCGATCAATATAAAGAGCGTCACCCCGACTACACATTCAGGATGAGCCAGCAATAATATTTCCGCCGAATCCGGCCATCAATACCGGGAGGCCGCTTGACAAGAGTACAGAAAACTTGTACGTTTCACTCATGACCCCATTATCCCTTTCATACAGTGAAGCCCGGCAGCATCTGGCCGATACCATCAAAACCTGCGTTGACGATTCCGTGCCCGTCATCATCAAATCGCGGCAGCGAGAAGTAGTCATGATCCCCCGTGAAGAATACGACTCGTGGATGGAAACCATCCACCAGCTAGACACCCCGTCCAACATACGCCACCTGGACCAGTCCCTCGAAGAAAAACGTCGTGGGGAAACCATCATCATGACAGCGGACGACCTCATGAACTTCATGAACACCCCTGGAGCATGAAACTTGAATTCTCCAAAACAGCCCTGTCAGATCTCGCCTTTTGGAAAAAGGCAGATCGCAAGGCTGCGCAGAAAGTAACCGCCCTATTGTTGGAAATACTTGAAACTCCCTATGCTGGCAAAGGCAAACCCGAGCAGCTTGTCGGCAACCTCTCCGGTTACTGGTCCCGTCGCATCAACACCAAAGACCGCATCATCTATTCCGTAGACGAAGAAACGGCAACCATCTTCATCCGCTCCCTCCGCAAACACTACGAATAGCCCTCCCCCCTAGAACTGCACCCGCTTGGCAGATTCCAGACTTTAATCCAAGTTTCAATTCACGTACCGAGTAGGGTGAAGCAAAAGCAGGATTATAAACTACTCCGCTTGTTATATGCTTCTGCATCACCTGATAATAAAAAGCCCCTGTTCCCAGGGGCTATAAGTCATTCTTAATATATAAATATATACATAACCCTAGTAAAAAAAATCATTCTTTTTTATCTTCTTTTCTCACAACGTCTTTAATATTTCTTTTGACTGCTCTTATTATATTTTTATAATCGGAATCTTTCTTTTGCATTCCTTTCAAAAAAATAGAAACCTTTTGAATATTCAATCTTTCTTTTTCTTCAGGAGTTTTTTCAGATTGGATATTTTGGATAATTTCATCAGACATACTATAAAGATAGTTAGTATTCATAATTCTTGTCACATACTTATTTCATTCACTAGGAACAGGTTCTCCATTAATGTAAAAAATCATTCTATCAGAAACAGGTTCAAAAACATGTTCTGCAAAATTTTCCACTAATTCTAATTCATATTCATCCAAATCACGTACCTTATGAAATAGTTCTTTCGCCTCATCTCTATCAATGACAAAACCATGATCGGGGTAACCCGTTACCAAACGGGATAAACAATCTTTTTTCAAATTTTTACTATTTTTTTCAAGCCGTTCACCATACTTACTAGCTATTCTTAAATATCTTTCGTATTCTCCTAGCCTTAATGGGTTAATTTGCTCACTGATTGGAGATATAATAGATTTTGTAATATTTACAGCGATTTCAGATGCTTTACTATACGATATACCTTTTCCTTTCAAATCAAAAGATATTTTATTAAAAATAGATAATGCTTGTTCTTGAAGTTGTTGAATAGATTCCTTAACAACAAGACCAGACTCGCGAGATGCTATATCATCTTCACGTAAAACCTGAACATCAAGAGGGCCCAATTCCCCCACATCAGATACAACAACTTCATTAGATCCACACACACATAGAGTTCCAGCACTTTTGCATGGACCTATAATTAGGCTTGATGAAGAAGAATAATTATTTTGAATTAATCTTGCAACTCTGTATGCAACATCTAGCGATCCGCCATAAGTAACCAAAATAAACAATAATTTTTCATTCTTGCTTTTCCGCCAAGTAAATTGTTCTCTGACTTTTATATACGAAAAATAAGACATATCCCCATTCAGGAGAAATACATCGCATTTTTTTTCATGAGCTATTTTATTAGCTACTTCTACAATTTTCATTTTCTTAGGAGCGGCCATAGAATTCACTCTCTTCATAGACCCAATAGTATAATTTGCAAGTCAATTCCGTAATATTACTCAATATTAATACGTTATAGAGACATCCGTTTCTACCACATTCAACTCAAATCCTCCAATACTCCGCCGCCAGCACCTTCGACATCGTAGCCCTGTCATGTGCCTACTGCAACTATGGCATGATTTGCCAGTACCTTTCAGCCGCTTCCCTGTACACCCGCGCCCTGTAATGCCTCAACGTAACGTCATCAGTATCATGTCCAAGCTGTGTTCTAAGGTGATTGATATCGTTCGTAACAGCGAGAAGGTACGATGCGTATGAATGCCGGCAAATGTTCTCAAGTCCTTTTCCCACGATCCCAGCTTGTTTCCTGCACTTCTTCCAGTCGTTTTCCCAATTCACAGGCAGGAACCCTCCCGTCCTCTTCGAGGGTGGAACTTTCTCCATCCAGGCTTTCAACGTATCATTGACCTCGACAAGTCTGAATGATCCAGTCTTTGACGTTTTCCCGTTAATCCTAATAACTCTATGCTCATCAAGATCAACATCATCCCATCTTAACCTCCGAAGCTCAGATAGCCGGATACCTGAAAACAGCAGCAAGGCAACAGGCAATTGAGTCTTTTTGTAAGACATCATCCTTTCTGCCTGTTCGGGAGTAACGACGCATATATCCCTAGAGACCGTCTTCTTTTTTGAAAGAGCCTCTGCCGGGTTGCGCTCTATGAACATCATACGTGCTGCATAGGAAAAAAAACCAGATGCGACTCCCAACGCCTCATTGAACATAGAGTCTGTTCTGGTGTCCTTTGTGATAATGTCAGACAATTCAACTGAGGATATAGATCCAATCTGCCGCTTCATTACCTTTGCAAGGATCTTTTCGAGCCTGTTGATTTTCTCAAAAACGTATCTGCTCAATCCGGCCTTGCTGTCCACAAATAGAGTCCAGACATCTTCCAGCGGTGTTTCTGTCTTATAAACTGCGTTCGTGCGTATCCAGGCTCTGGCAGCATCACTTAGGGACGTTCCATATGGAGCAAGTAACGACATGGCCGCCATTGCGTCCTGTATCTGCGCTGCGTTCAAAGATTGTGACGATTCCCCCTCTTTTGAGATCTTATTGAGGAAATCCTTTCGCCACTCTGAAGCTTTTTTCTTCGACTCAAAGCGCAGAGTCATTCTTTTCCCGGTAGAAGAGTAACGAGCTGGAACGAATATCCTGAAATAGGAACCATCCTTATGAACAGTCAATGAGGGTAAGGGCATGATTTTGGCTCAATTTGGCTCAACTCATTGTCTAGATTTGTCCGATTTTGTCTATCAAAAACATTTTTACGAGCCTCTTACAACAACACTTAATAGACTATTTTTTAGTTAGTTATGTTATGGCGGCCACGACGAGAATCGAACTCATATCTACCCTTTAGGAGAGGGTCGTTCTATCCATTGAACTACGGGGCCGTTAACGGGGCAAGAGTATAGAGAATTGACGAAGGGGAGACAAGCGGGATTTTGCAGCATGGCAGATGTAATTCATAAGATCTGATGGTGAGTCCCTTGTAGGAAAAGACTTTTCCTGTTTTCCTTCCTTTCCTGAATTCCATACCGAATCCCGGTAGGGAATCCTGCCCGGCCGAGACAAAAAACGAGAGCCGCCCCCCGATCAAGGGAGCGGCTCCGAGAGTCAAATTCCGGTATTGGTTTGACTGGAGGGGATGATTACATCATGCCGCCCATGCCACCCATTCCGCCCATGTCGGGAGCGCCGCCACCGCAGCTGCACTTCTTCTCGGGAAGGTCAGCGATGAGGCATTCCGTGGTAAGCAGGAGGCCGGAGATGGAGGCAGCATGCTGAAGAGCGGAGCGGGTCACCTTGGTCGGGTCGACGACACCGGCGGCAAGCAGATCTTCATACTTGTCAGTCACGACGTTGTAACCCATGTTCGCCTGGTCCATCTTCTTGACGTTGGCAACGATAAGAGCGCCTTCGCGGCCGGCATTGGAAGCAAGCTGGCGAAGCGGTGCTTCGATAGCACGATACACAATCTGGGCACCGGTCGCTTCGTCACCTTCGAGCGTCAGTTTTTCAATCGCGCTTTGGGCACGGATGAGGGCAACGCCGCCGCCGGGAACAATACCTTCTTCCACGGCTGCGCGGGTAGCATGCAGAGCATCGTCCACACGGGCCTTCTTTTCCTTCATTTCGGTTTCGGTAGCGGCACCCACATGGATGACGGCTACGCCGCCGGCCAGTTTGGCAAGGCGTTCCTGAAGTTTTTCGCGGTCGTAATCGGAGGTTGTATCTTCGATCTGACGGCGAATCTGGGACACACGAGCGGAGATGGCTTCGGAAGAACCGCTGCCTTCCACAATCACGGTGTCATCCTTGGAGACAACGATGCGCTTGGCCTGTCCGAGATCTTCGAGTCCGACATTTTCCAGCTTGAGACCGAGGTCTTCGGTGATGCACTTGCCACCGGTAAGGATGGCGATGTCTTCAAGCATGGCCTTGCGGCGGTCGCCGAAGCCGGGAGCCTTGACAGCGCAGATATTGAGGACGCCGCGGAGGCGGTTCACAACGAGAGTTGCGAGGGCTTCGCCTTCAATGTCTTCGGCAATGACGAGGAACGGACGGCCGGTCTTGGCAACCTTTTCCAGAAGAGGAAGGAAATCCTTGAGGTTGGTGATCTTCTTCTCATGGATGAGAATGTAGGGATTTTCCAAAATGGCTTCCATCGTTTCCGCATTGGTCACGAAATAGGGAGACAGGTACCCCTTGTCGAACTGCATGCCTTCCACCACGTCAAGCGTGGTTTCGATGCCTTTGGCTTCTTCTACAGTGATCGTGCCGTCCTTGCCGACCTTGTCCATGGCTTCGGCGATAATCTGGCCGATTTCAGCGTCCCAGTTAGCGGAAACGGTAGCGACCTGGGCAACTTCCTTGGCGGAATCGACAGGCTTGCTGATCACCTTGAGTTCTTCCACGATGGCATCGGCAGCTTTCATGATGCCGCGCTGCAGGGAGATCGGGTTGGCTCCGGCAGTCACGTTGCGGAGACCTTCGCGGTAGATGCTTTCGGCAAGCACGGTCGCAGTCGTCGTTCCGTCGCCGGCGATGTCGTTGGTCTTGGAGGAAACTTCGCGAACAAGCTGAGCGCCCATGTTTTCATAGGGATCTTCCAGTTCGATTTCCTTGGCCACGGTAACACCGTCCTTGGTAATCATGGGAGAGCCAAACTTCTTGTCGATCACGACATTGCGTCCGGCAGGCCCGAGCGTGCTCTTGACAGCCTTGGCGATTTTTTCCACGCCGCGAAGAAGGGACTGGCGTGCGGGTTCTTCAAATTCAATTTGTTTAGCCATAATAATGTGTCTTGGTAATTGTTAAATAAGTGTCCTGGATTTCAGGGAAAATGTTTTAGCCGATGATGCCGAGAATATCGGTTTCGGAGATGATCACATAATCAACGCCATCAATCTTGACGTCCGTGCCACCGTAACGGGAGGTCAGAACGCGGTCGCCAACTTTGACAGTGAATTCGATCAGCTTACCCTGGTCATCACGACCGCCGGTACCTACGGCGATCACTTCTGCTTCCTGGGGCTTTTCCTTGGCAGTGTCCGGCAGGAAAAGACCGCCAGCCGTTTTCTGTTCAGCTTCGATGCGTTTGATAAGAACGCGCTGTCCGAGTGGTTTGATTGTAGCCATATGTTTTAGTTATTATGTATGTTGGTTTGTTCTACCGTTTTGTAGAAATGCGTCTTGTTATTCAAGAATCGGAGGTCCGCACGGAATGTCCATTTCCCGGACATCCCGTGCAGACGATGAGGGTTATTTGTCGTCGTCAACGATTTCAGCGTCGACAACACGGCCTTTAGCCTTGCGGGGCTCGCCGGAGTCTTCCGGAGCATCGGCAGGAGAGGCTCCCGGCATGGGGCCGGCACCTGCACCCTGAGCAGCCTGGGCGGCACGGTTAAGATCTTCGAGCTTGCGTTCGAGAGCTTCCTTGGCGCTCTTGGCGGCGTCCACATCCTTCTTCTCAACAGCTTCGCGGAGAGTCTTGATGCGGGCTTCCAGATCGCTCTTGAGGTCGGCGGGCACCTTGTCTCCAAGGTCCTTGAGCTGACGTTCCACGGAGAAGGCGAGGGAATCGGCCTGGTTGATGACTTCGATGTTTTCGGCACGCTTCTTGTCTTCTTCGGCGTGGGCTTCGGCATCACGTTTGGCACGTTCGATTTCATCCTTGGAAAGGCCGCTGGATCCCTGGATGGAGATCTGCTGTTCCTTGCCCGTCCCCTTGTCCTTGGCGGACACGTGGAGAATGCCGTTGGCATCGATATCGAACGTCACTTCGATCTGGGGCACTCCACGCGGAGCGGGGGCAATGCCATCAAGCTTGAAGTTGCCCAAAAGCTTATTGTCTTCGAACATCTTGCGTTCACCCTGGCAGATACGGATGTCCACAGCAGGCTGGTTGTCGGCCGCCGTCGAGAACACCTGGCTCTTGCGAACCGGGATGGTCGTGTTGCGGTCGATCATCGGCGTTGCGATACCGCCCATCGTTTCGATGGAAAGCGTCAGAGGAGTCACGTCGAGCAGAAGGACGTCATTCACGTCTCCCTGGAGAACACCGCCCTGAATGGCGGCGCCGACCGCGACGACTTCGTCCGGATTCACCCCCTTGTGAGGTTCCTTACCTGCGAGGCGGTGAGCCATTTCCTGAACGGCCGGCATACGGGTCATGCCACCGACGAGCACGAGTTCATTGATGTCGGACTTGGAAATACCGGCTTCCTGAATAGCTCCTTCGGTAGGGCGCTTCGTGCGATCCAGCAGATTTTCTGTAAGCTGTTCGAGCTTGCTGCGGGTCAGCGTCAGCTGGATGTGCTTCGGTCCCGTGGCATCGGCCGTAATGAACGGCAGGCTGATATCGTAGGACTGGGTGGACGAAAGGGCAATCTTGGCCTTTTCGGCTTCTTCCTTAATACGCTGGATAGCGTCGGCCTGCTTGGAAATATCCATGCCGTTGGCAGCCTGGAACTCGTCCAGTATCCACTTGACGATGGCATTATCCCAGTCATCGCCGCCAAGGTGGGTATCACCGTCGGAAGCCATTACTTCGAATACACCGTCGCCGATGTCAAGGACGGACACGTCGAAAGTGCCGCCGCCGAGGTCATAGACGGCAATCTTTTCATTGCTCTTCTTGTCGAGTCCGTAGGCCAACGCGGCAGCCGTCGGTTCATTAATGATACGGCGTACTTTCAGGCCGGCGATTTCACCGGCGGCTTTCGTCGCATTACGCTGGGCGTCGTTGAAGTAGGCTGGCACGGTGATCACGGCTTCCGTAATCGTTTCGCCAAGCTTGGCTTCAGCGTCGGACTTCAGTTTACCGAGCACCATCGCTCCGATTTCCTGGGGAGAAAATACCTTCTTCTCTCCGGCAATTTCCACTTCGATGTGGGCATCGCCATTAGGGGCTTCAACGATAGCGTAAGGAACGTTTTTGTCTTCCGCGCTCAGTTCGCTGAACTTGCGCCCGATCAAGCGCTTGGCCGAGAAAATCGTGTTTCTGGGGTTAGTGACAGCCTGGCGTTTGGCTGCCTGGCCGACGATGCGTTCGCCGCTCTTGGTGAACGCGACGATGGAAGGAGTCGTACGGGCTCCTTCGCTGTTTTCAAGGACGGTCGCCTGACCGCCTTCCATGACGGCCATACAGGAGTTGGTCGTCCCAAGGTCAATACCGAGAATCTTGCTCATAATTGTTTTATTCCTCTCTTGATTTTATTTGTTAGTAGATCATGGATGCTCCCCCTCCGGAAGCAATCCTCACTTGTTTCGATACTTTCTTTAGTGCAAATGTCGTGCCAATTTTTCGACACAGGACTTCAAATACATATAACCATCTTACTATCAACAATATTTTAATTGGAAAAACAAAACACTCTACAATTGATATCTCCTATTCCTAGTTGGAATACCCACAATAAGTGTGACATTTTAACCCACCTAGGACATTTCGTCACACTCATATGTGACAGAATGCTCCACCGTCAGACGCCTCATCCACTCGTCGTACTGGATGAGATTGAGACGACCGTCCGATTCCTCAATAATAGCCGTCATGGACTCGACCCAGTCTCCGCAGTTCATGTAATGGATATTGCCGATCCATTTGTCTGCGCCATGGTGGATGTGTCCGGCAATCATGCCGTCGCAGCGGCTCCTTCTTGCCATGTTTTCGAGCTGTTTCTCATAATCTCCGATAAAGTTGACAGCACTTTTAACCTTCTGTTTGATGGCTTTGGAAACGGAATAATATTCCTTGCCGCGCCATGCACGGAACCTGTTATAAAAACGGTTGATCCACAGAAGAACATCGTATCCCAGGGAACCGAGGAGAGCCAGCCACCGGAAATGGGAGCATACGTTGTCAAACCCGTCCCCATGAATACATAAATAAGTCCTTCCGCTGCGCGTCGTATGGACGTATTCGCCAGCCAGACGAAGCTTGCCCAACGTCATAGGCATGAACTTCTCCATCACCTCGTCGTGGTTCCCGCGGAGATAGACAATCTCAGTCTGTTCCCGGTCCATTTTCCTCAACAAGGCACGAACGAGCCTGCCGTGCTTGTTGCGCCAAACGGACCCGCGAGACAAGGCCCATGCATCAATGATGTCTCCGACCAATACGATCTTGTCTGCCCGGATATGTTTCAGGAACCTCCGGCATTCATCCGCTTTACAATCCTTGGTTCCGAGATGGATATCGGAAAGAAACACCGTCCGGCACGTATGCACGGCATCCCGGGGAGCCCGACCGGAACCGCGTATTTCCGGTTGCAGAAGACACAGACGGAGCAGTTGTTCCACTTCTCCATGAATTCGTCGGGAATCCATGGGAAACGTCATTTCCCGGGCATTCCGCCGCATGGAATCATCCGTTCCCGCAGAACCGGCCAGAGCGTCCAGTATCTTCATACAGGAGTAATCGTCATCGGGCTCAAAACAATGCACAGGCGAGGCATCGCCTTCGTTCATACTATCTGCACAATCCCCCGTACAGGGACAAACAACAGGAGTCCCGCTGCTCAAAGCCTCGCGGAAAGTTTGTCCAGAAACACAGGACGGATCCGTACATAACAACACGTCTATGGAAGCAAACACCCGAGACTTGGCATCCCGGGATTTCACAGGATGGATCACGACATCCGGAAATTCATCCCTGATTGCCGGCAGGAGCCTTCCCTCCCCAGCTACAACCAGGGCAACACGGGGCCCCCAATGGAGCTTTAAACGCCGGAAACGTTCCAACATGGCATAACACCGGGCATCAGGCTCGAACCTGCCAGCCATCCCGAAAACGACCGTATTCGCAGAAATTCCCCAGGATGTCCGCAGGGTGTCATCCCTGCGTCCCGGATGGAACATCCGCCTGTCCACCCCCTGATCGAGAAGCGATACACGGGAAATCTCCAAAGAGCTCAGCAAGGCCGCAAACGACTCATCCTGAATAATGACGTGCAACCCATGATGGTTGATCTCGGCTACTTCCGCAGCCAGCCTGTCGAATGTCTCTTCTCCGTCCAGCCATGCCCTAAGATCCAGCACTACCGGGATTTCCAGGCTGCGTGCCAAGCGCACGGGAGACGAGGTAATTGTCCGCGTAAGCGCCAGATAGACAATATCCGGTCTTTTCTTGCTCCAGCGAGATTTAAAATCCACGCCTGACACATCATCGTCCGGGTCGGCAACAAACGCCAACTCACTTTCCACCAGCTTGCAACCCGTATCCACGTCCCGGGAGGACACCCGGTGCCCCCTCAGTTTAAACGAATCAACCAACTGCCGGAAAACCACGGCAGAGCCACATGTCGAAGACGAACCAACATCCGTCAGAAAATCAATTCTCATGTACCGCCAGTCTAGACGGCACCCCTCTCACAGCAACGGAAAGAGGGTGGCAAAATCGTCACTCTCCTCCAGCCGGAGACAACATCATGCATCTTCCCGGGACATCTCCGGAAACGACAGAGGAATATTCTCCTTCTTCTCCATGCCTTCCGGCAGAGAATGCGGTTCCGTTACCTGTCCGGGAAGACCTGCCTTCGCCAAAGTCGCGCCAAACAGGCGTTCCACATACTTAGCCAGCATATCCACTTCAACGTCCACAGGATCCCCCACAGACATCGCCTGCAAATTAGTTCGATCGAACGTATGGGGGGTAATCCAGAATTCAAGTCGGTTCCTTCCATTGATATTGGCAATCGTCAACGAGATTCCGTCAATCGTGATTGATCCCTTATCGATGCAATAGCGCATGTACTCCATGGGAATCTCCACCTCAAGGCGGTGATCCTGCCCAACGGGTTCCAAAGCCGTCACCCGTCCGCAGGCATCCACATGCCCCATGACAAAATGCCCGCCCAAGCGGTCGGAAGCCCGCATGGCGCGTTCCAAATTAACCGTGCCGCCCTCCTTCAAAAAGCCGAGGCTGGTTACCTTCAAAGTTTGGGACAAAAGGTCAAAGCTCACCCAGTGTCCATCCAGAGCATCCACCGTCAGGCAGCAACCATTGACGGCCACGGAATCTCCAAGGCTCAACTCCCCGGAAAAAGGGATATCCAGCGTCAACCTGGCCCCACCCGCTATGGGAAGGATACGGTTGACTCTGCCGGTTGTTTCAACAAGTCCAGTAAACATGGTTTCTTATTCTATTCAATGTCCGAAGCAGGTGTAGAACACATACACGACCGCCGTCGGGAAAATGGCAAACACAAACAGCCAAAGAGGATTGATCCCCTTGAAATACTTGCCGAGGATCGCCTGCCCGGCCGGATTCGGAGCATTTGCAATTACCGTCAAGCCGCCCCCCGTCACAGCACCGGCCACCACGGCATATTTAACGCCCTCGCTCAGGTTCGGCACCGTCGAGGCCAGGAAAGTCACGGCGGCATTGTCATTGAAAGCCGTCAACATAGTCGCCCCCAGCATGACGTCGTCCGCATTCAGCCCCATCAGCACGGGCTGCAGCCACCAAGCCTGTACGCCACCAAGAATCACAAGGCCGGCCAGGAAGAAGGCCACCATCATCGGCACCTTGATCGTCATATTGTTCTGGAACTGGGGAGTTGCCAGCGTAAAGCCCATATAGAACAGGAAACCGCCGATGAACAACACTGGAACATGCGAAAAATACACCGTCCATGCCAGGAAAAGCACATGTGCCACCGTCACCCAGACCGGGATACTGTCCTTGCGATCCTCCCAGGCCAGGGGAATGGCATCTCCAAACTCGGAAGCGGCTTCGCTCTCTGCGGTCAAACGCCGGAATTCCTTCCGGAACGCCATATAATACACGATATTGGAAATGATAATGGCCGCCACGGCCTTCCATCCGAAATGAATCACCATGTGGGACATCCCCCAGCCCCATTTTTCGGCCACCATCACTACGGGAGGAGCAGCGAAGGAAGACAGTGTCCCGCCAATGGAAATATTCACGAATAAAAGCGCCAGCGTCGCATACATCAGAGGACGGCTCGGCTTAAGGTCGTAAAAGCGTTTGGCCAGCAAAAGAGCTCCAATCGTCATCGCGGCAGGTTCCGTAATCAGGGACCCGAGTAGAGGAGCCAGGCACATGACAGACAGCCACCAGGCAGCCGGAGTCGCCCCGCCAAGCCTCGCCCCCATGTGAAGAACGGATTCCGCCAAACGAAACACCGGACGGGAGGAAGCAATGATCATAACGACCATCACGAACAACGGCTCCGTAAACGAGCAATCGTAATTCAAATACAGCTTGAAATCTTCAAAACTGTAGTAATTGTTACAGACGATCAGAAACGGGATGATCCACAAACCGAATACCGCCTCCACTTCACCTAAAAAGTGGAACACGACGGACAGGAACGACACGGGGGGGCGCTCCTCCGGATGCATCACCCGGTACCCGGACTTCTGAAGTTTGGCCTTGTGCCTCTGGGCCAGACGATGGGAAATCCGTTCAAATTTGGCAGCCATGAACGTATGGATAATCGCCCCAAGGAAAACCAGGGTCACAGCCAGATTGAAGGGATCCTTCTGGACGCGGAACACAAGCTGGTCCCACACCCCCGAAATACCTGCCGCCTTTTCCTCCTGTTCATAAACGCTCAAAGGTACGGGGAAATGGCTGAACTGGGGTTTCACCCCTTCGTCCTCAGCATGGTACGCGGGCGTCACCGAATGCGAACCGGCAGCGGCTGCATCCTGCGGAGCTACTGCGACCATGCCGGAAAACACCATAATCAACAGGCATAGCAAACGCAGGAATCTCTTTCTGAAGCAATCTTCAATCATGGTTCTGGCGGGAAGATACAGCGATGAAAAAGGCTTGCCCAGCAAAATCGGCGTCCTCCTTCCGGGAATCGGATTCGAGAAAGAGACTTGGTTCCCTAAGATTTTGCCGGAGTTTCCGGAGAAACCGTCTCTTTCCGCATCCCATCCCAAACGGGGAAGTAGTAGTAGGCAGTCATATCCGGTTCGGGAGAAAGGCGGTAATGCCACCATTCCGGTTCGTAATTGACGAATCCTCTCCTTGCCATGGCTTGCTTGAGAAGCTGGCGGTTCTTTTGCCGGGCAGGAGTCACAAGCTTGGTATCCGTTGCCGAGGTCGGATCCAGAAAGTCATGGTGCCCTCCCATATCGACAGGCTTGCGGGATCCGCGCTTCACCAGTGTAATATCCACGGCAACGCCACGGGAATGCTCCGAACAATCGCGGATGTACTTGTCCTCAAAAATCTGTTTCTTCTCAATACCGGGATAGAATTTCCGTTTCATCTTCTGGTCGGACAGATCCCTGCCCCAGTTATTGATGTCGATCATCGCAATATGGGGGCGGTAGGCATCGTAAATCAGCAACTGGTATCCTTGAGACCATAAATCGTCGGAAACCTGCTTCAACGCTTCCGCCGCCTGCGTCCGTAGAATGGGTCTTTTTCCCCGGTAGCCAGCCATCGGCCTCCCAATGAAATTATCGTTTCCAGCGTATTTCAGATCGGCAAGAACGCGGGGAGCCACTTCATCGACATAGGTAAAGCCATGGGGCATAACCGGCGAATTCGGCTGCTCCAAAGAAGGCTGAACGGGAGAAGAAGATGTAGTACATCCCGCCATCCCCAGCGTCAGAAAAGCAAAGGACAGGCAGGCAAGGCATTTCAAATTATGGGAGATCATATACTGTCGACAGTTATAAAAACGGGAATGAGCGGCAATCGCCCATTCCCGGTATGGAAAAAGATGAGATTCCGGATCAGGACTCCGTCATTTCTAGGAATCCTCTAATCTTGTTCAGACGAATGGGGTGACGGAGCTTACGGAGAGCCTTGGCCTCAATCTGGCGGATACGTTCGCGCGTCACATTGAACTGGCGTCCGACTTCTTCCAGCGTACGGGGACTGCCATCGCGGAGGCCAAAACGTTGTTCGATCACTTCGCGTTCGCGTTCGGTCAAGGTATCCAGCACGTCCTTGATCTTCTCTTTCAGGAAAGAGAACGATGCCTCTTCCATCGGGTTTTCAGCCGCCTTGTCTTCGATGAAGTCGCCGAAGGAGGTATCGTCGGAATCACCGACCGGAGCCTGCAGAGAAATAGGCTGCTGAGCCATTTTGAGGACGGAACGAACCCGTTCGACCGGCAGGTTGATTTCTTCCGCAATTTCCTCGGGGGAGGGTTCACGGCCGAATTCCTGCACCAACTGCTTCTGCACGCGCATCAGCTTGTTGATCGTTTCAATCATGTGGACGGGAATACGGATCGTACGGGCCTGGTCGGCAATCGAACGCGTAATCGCCTGGCGAATCCACCACGTCGCATACGTGGAAAACTTATAGCCACGGCGGTATTCGAACTTTTCCACGGCCTTCATGAGCCCCATGTTGCCTTCCTGAATCAAGTCCAGGAACGAAAGACCGCGGTTCGTGTACTTCTTGGCAATGGAGATAACAAGGCGGAGGTTGGCTTCCACCATTTCATCCTTGGCCCGGCGGGCTTCACGAATCCATTTGCGAAGTTCCTTGTAGGCAACTCCCATTTCTTCATGCGTCATCCACATCCGCATTTCATATTCCAGAAGCTTTTCCTGAACAGCGGATTTTTCATCCGGAGTTTCTGTCGGGGAATCAATCTTCTTGACGGCACGAACCACGCTTTCCTTGGCTTCGTCGATCATTGTACAAAAATCTTCAATGATCTTGTGCTTGAAATACAGGCGACCATACAGTTTCACCAGCGAGGAGTGAATTTTCTGAAACTCGGCTTCACGCGCCTTCGTTGTCTTGCCGGACTTACGCGTCTGATGAAGCTTCTTATAAGCGACTTCGGCGTCGGCATGTGCCTGTACGATCTGATTGCACAGATGGGGCAAAGCTTTCATGTAGCGGTCGCGGGAATCGATCTTCTTGTCGAGAATCACGCGATCGAAGCGTTCTTCCCCTTCATTCAGGTGGAAAGCCACTTTCAGATAAGCTCTGGCAATGAAGCCGAACTTATGGGCACAGCGCTGAACATTCTGTTCGGCGGTTTCGATACGCTTGGAGATTTCAACTTCCTGCTCGCGGGTCAGCAGGGGAACCTGCCCCATCTGCTTGAGGTACATGCGGACGGGATCGTCCAGAATGTCCATTTTGGCTTCCAGCTTTTCCTCCTCGTCCTCTTCCTCGGTATCGCGAATGCGGATGCGATCCGTATAAGTATCTACTTCGGAGGCATCAATGATATCGAATGCCATGCTACGCAGGCGTTCCATGATGCTCTCGTAATCCTGGGGATCGACGATGTCGTTGGGAAGAGCGTCATTGATGTCGTCGAAAGTCAGGTAGCCTTGCTCCTTGGCAAGTTTGATCAAATCACGGATCTTTTCCTGAATTTCCGGAGCATCGATCGGGCTGTTCACCTTGCGGCGGGCAGCGCGGGCACGATCCTCCTCGAGGAGTTCACTGATCTTTTTAATGCGTTCCCCTTCTTTTTGAGCAGCAGTCTTTTCCTCGGAAGTCTTGGATGACTTGGACGCAGATTTCTTAGCCGCCGGCTGCTTGACCGGGGCCTGTTTCGTTTCGGCATCCGGAGAGGATTTGGCAGCCTTGGCAGGTTTTACGACCGGCTTAGCGGCTGGCTTGGCTGGAGCTTTGCCCGTCGCTTTGGCTGGAGCTTTTTTGGCAGGAGTTTTTTCCGCAGCAGGTTGTTTAGCCGGGGCTGAAGAAGCGGCGGGAGCCTTGGTTGCAGCTTTCTTTTTAGGAGCAGCCGGCTTGGATGCCGGAGCGGATTTGGAGGATTTGGCGGATTTGTCAGCCTTCCCGGAAGCCGGGTTTGCCGATTTGGTCGTTGGAGATACCTTCGGTTCACCGGGTTTTACCGGTGTCTTTTTGACAGCAGGGGCTTTAGCCCCGGTGCCGGAGGCTGCCTTGGAGGCAGTTTTTTTGGCATCAGCCTTGGACGCGGAAGAAGATTTGACCTTCTTGGCGGAAGAATCCTTGGCTGAAGACGAAGACGATGAATCACCGGATTTGGACATAAGAAAAAATTCTGGGCACTATGCAACCATTATACAAGCCCTCCTAGGGCGTGTGGGTGAAAATACTAAAGAGGAGGTTCTTCAAGTCAATACTTTTTTGTATCAGCTCCATGCGTTTTTCAACCGGCAAATTTTCATCCTGCAACTCCGCCAGAACGGCATCCTTCTGGCGTTCCAGGGAAATACGGATAAGGCCGGAACAAGCTTCGGCTGCAGCCCGTTCCGGGTCAGACATGGGAGGAGTGTTCATATTCATCTGCAACAGGGCGGCGCTTTCTTCAGGAGGCAGGGAGTGAATGAACGCCTGGATAGCTGCCGGATCTTCGGGACATGGAGCCTTGTTCAGGATTTTCCTCAACACCTCTCCGCCGGGCACCCAGTTCATGGCTTCCCAAATATCCTCAATGCGTTCTACGAGGTAGGACTGAGCCTTCACATCGTTCAAAGCCATCTCGCACAGCACGACGACGGAACGGTCCACACGGATAGGTTCTATCCTCTCTTCATCCCGGGCGTTCTCCTTCTCGTTTCTGGAAGAGTTCGATGCCTGCTCGTACCGAAATGAGCGGACGGCTTTCTGTACCTCGCGCTTCGTTTCTTCAAATCCCATGCGCATGCGCGTAGCCATGTCCGATGCAGCAAGATCCCGTGCAACGGCATCCTTGATACATCCCATCAGACTGATCATATCGCGGGAAAATGCCATCCGGGACGAAGAATCGTTCAACAGTCCCTGGTTTCTGGCCCGGTTCACCCGGGCTTCGAAGAAGGGGCGCGCCCCGTCCAGAAGAGCGGCGAACGCCTCGGCCCCCTCGCGTTTGATGAAAGAATCCGGATCATCGCCTGCCGGAAGATCTACCAATTCCACATCCAGCCCCGCCGGAGCGAGAATACGAAAAGCCTTATCCGCAGCCGACATCCCGGCGCGATCGGCATCAAAGCATAACAACACCTTCTTCGGCCTGTACCGTAATAACAACGGTACATGATCGTTGGTAAAAGCGGTACCCAGGGGAGCCACGACGCATGTTTGCCCTGCCTCATGGCAGGCGATCACATCCAGCTGCCCCTCGCAAAGTACGACGCGCCCCATCTTGTCGAACGACTTTTTGGCACGGTCCAGCCCAAACAAAATGTCCCGCTTTCGGAACAATTGCGTTTCCGGGCTATTCACATATTTACCCGTATTTACAGCCTGCCCCAAAACGCGCCCGGAAAAAGCCACACACTCGCCCCGGTCATTGCAGATGGGAAACATCAGACGGTCCCGGAAGCGGCAGTACATGTCATTTCTTTCCCCGATACTCGCCAAACCGGAATCGATCAAATACCGGGCGGGAATATTCTTCGACTGAGCCCAGCGCAAAAACGAGGACGATTGGTCGGGAGCCCACCCCACCTTCCACCGGGCGGCCATGTCCGAACCAAATCCCCTGGATTTCATGTACTCTCTCGCATGATCCGCCTTCTTCGATTTCATCAAAAGGTTGTGGAAATACTCCATTGCCATCCGGTTCACCTCCAACAGCCCCGTTCTTTGCTTGCGGCGTCGGTCTTCTTCCGGACTGCTCTGCTCCTCAATCAACGGAATCCCGGCTCGTTCCGCCAGCTTCCGCACAGCATCGGCAAAGGGCAGATTCTCATACTTCATCACGAAGCTCAAGGCATCCCCCCCCGTCTGGCAGGCAAAGCACATGAAGCTCTGGCGCACGGGACTGACGGTCATCGAAGGATGCGTATCGTTATGAAACGGGCAGACACCTTTCCAACTGGCTCCCGCCTTCTTCAACGGGATATAGGAATTGATCAGGTCCACGATATCCGTGGCCCCAAGAACGCGCTTGATGCTTTCCTCCGAGATCTTTCCCATGGGCGTGGGGCATCCTATCACTTCTCCGGCAGGATTCACGGTTTTTTCTCGTCCTTTCGTCATGCTCGGCCTCCAAGTCTTGCAAATCAGCGGAACTTGTTCCAAATTACTGGAAGGATTAGAAAATCATGAGTACAAGCCCCATCAACTTCCGTTTGGTCATCCCCTGTGGCATGGCTCTCCTGCTGCCATGGGCATTCACCTCATGCTCGGATTGCCTCTGCTCCGGCAAAGGCGTCGGCACCATCGCCAAAGTTTCCCTGAAACACGACGACCAGCCCTGGTACCGCTGCGTCACCATTGATCAGAAAACCATGTACATGACCGGCACCCGCGTCAGTTGGACATTCCAGCACGAACTGGGGTACTGGGAAGCCTTCGACACCCGGAACAAGAAACTCTGCATGACGGCTCGCGGCAAAACCTTCACCATCGAACCGGGCTACGTCTGGGACGGAGCAACCGAAGGCCCCACCACAGCCAAATTGCTCACCCCCACCCTCTTCCACGACGCCATGCTGCATGCCATCATGAACGGAGCACCACTCGGACGCGATCAGGCCGACGGAGCATTCTACCAACTGATGAAGGCCGAAAACTTCACGATGGCCCGCCCTTACTACGAACTCGTCCGTAACTTCGGTGAAGCCTACCTCAACCGCCAAAATCCCCCTACCCTCACCATCAAGGCAATCAAAAGATAAACACCCGGCGATCTATCGGAATATTTATTGAGCCGCCGAAGCCTTCGCAGCTTGGGCGGCCTTTTTCTTGAGCAACTTATCGTTCTCCTGACGGTGCTTCCCGCGATACAGGAAGTCCGTTGACGCATCCCTTCCTACCGTCCGGTCAATCAATCCGGGAATTTCGTCTTCCGTGTACCCCGCCTTCAATAGGTATTCCTTCACATCGTTATACCTGCCAGGAAAAACATGCACGAGCGTTCTCATAAATTGCGGTTCCATCCATGGAGTCACAGTCTCCACAAAACTATTCCTTGCATTGATAAATGAATTTGTAAAACCTGTCTTCTGCATTTCTTCCGGCATCTGTCGAAATACGACCTCAATTCCAAGGCGCAGCCGATCTTCACTTGACCTCTCACCCCAAGGATTCGTTTCATGCGCATTCTTGAACTGATTGAGGATGCAAGCATAGTAGGAAAGAATAGTCCGCGTCAATATTTGCTTCTTCAATGATTCCTTAATTTTATTAGAATCATGAAGCTTTCTATTAGCGATTGCAAGCGAAGGTGTAGATTGCAATTTAAGCCACAAATCAAAAATTTCATTAAATTCATGATAGTGATAAGTTTCCGATTCTGTCTCCATATATAATTTCGAATCAAACACAGGAAGGCTAGTCAGAAAATAGCAATACCATACAAAATTACGAAATTCCTCATCAATATCCTTATCAGAAGTTATATCTCGAGGATTTTTAGCACCAAATTCACGCAGCTCCTTGTAATACGATTTATACTTTTTCTCTTTTAATAGATCCAAAAGTTTATCAATAGCGGGATTCTTGACCCGCAATTGAGGAATGCACGCCGGGGATTCCGGACACACCTCGGCACGCGAAACATAGGCGCCAATTCCTGATAATAAAGCAATCACAAGGATTAATATATTTCTCATTATACTCACCGAATCAGTTCTTCATGCATAATTTCCTGATCATGTATTCCTACGGCAACGGTTCCGTAAAAGTTTCCCATGAAAACCTCGCTCTACATTCCCTAGCAAAAACCCCCATCCGTTACCAGAGAACAGATGGGGGTTTTAGAAAATAAAAACAGGGAAAGCGAGGATCAATAACTACGAGCCCAGATCACGCGGCGCGTCGTCGGCTTGCCGGTCAGGATGCACGGGGCTTCCTCTCCTGTCCCCATGGAACCGACGGGAATGCAGCGGATCGAGATACGGAGGCGCTTGGCCAGTTCTTCTTCCTGTTCGGGGGAACCGTCCCACGGCACAAGAAGCCAGTCGGCATCCTGTTCTCCGGAGAAGTTGGCTTCCAGCTCCGCCATGCTTGAAGCCCGGCGGATATGAGAATCGCGGAATTCGGTGGCTTTACGGAGCAGGTTCTGCTGGATGTCATCCAACAGGGCCACCATGCCGTCAACGACTTCAGCTTCCGGTTTGAAAACCTTTTCCGACGTGGATTGGTCACGGCGTTGCAAGCAAACCGAACCTTTTTCCAAATCGCGAGGGCCGATTTCAAGGCGGACCGGAACCCCTTTCTTCACCCATTCCCACTTCTTCGTACCACCGCTCAAGTCGCGCTTGTCAACAACAACGCGCAGAGGCTCGCCATGGAACCTTTGGGAGCGCAGCCCGGCCGCCAATTCTTCGCAATGGGCAATCACGGCATCGGCGGTGTCGGCCTTGGGCGTGACCGGGATAATCACCACCTGCTGAGGTGCAACGCGAGGAGGGCAAACGAGGCCATCGTCGTCGGAGTGCGTCATGATCAGGGCGCCGATCATGCGGGTAGAAACGCCCCAGGAGCTCGTCCAGGCAAACTGAACCGTGTTGTCGCGTCCGGTGAAGCTGATGTTCTGAGCCTTGGAGAAATTCTGTCCCAGGAAGTGAGACGTGCCCGCCTGAATGGCCTTGCGATCCTGCACCATCGCTTCCACCGTCAAAGTCATTTCTGCCCCCGGGAAGCGTTCCGCCTCCGTTTTTTCACCGGGAATCGTCGGGATAGCCAGCACGTCGCGCTGGAAATCCTCATACACTTTGTGCATCGTCCTGGCTTCGCCGATGGCCTCATCGCGCGTTTCGTGAGCCGTATGCCCTTCTTGCCAAAGGAATTCCGCCGTCCGGAGGAAAATGCGGGGGCGCATCTCCCAGCGCATGACGTTGCACCACTGGTTGATCTTGAGAGGCAAATCACGGTAGCTGGATGTCCAGCGGGCGAAAGCAGCGCCAATGACAGTTTCCGAAGTCGGGCGAATGACAAATTTTTCAGTCAGTTCTCCTTCCGGAATCATGCGGGTTTTACCCGTCGCGGGATCCTTCCGGGCCTGAAGGCGGTGATGAGTCACTACGGCGCATTCCGTGGCGAAACCCTCTGCGTGTTCGGCCTCCTTCTCCAAATAGGAGATAGGGATCAACAGCGGGAAATAGGCATTGCTGTGCCCGGTTTCTTTAAACCGGCGGTCAAGATCCTTCTGGATCAATTCCCAGATGGCATAGCCCCACGGTTTGATGACCATGCAGCCGCGGACTTCGGAATTTTCCGCCATGTCGGCGGCCTTAATGACTTGCTGATACCATTCCGGGAAATCCTGGGCCCGGGTAGGAGTGATGGCAGTTTGTTGGGACATAGGTGTGTGTGATGGAAAAAGAGTTAAAACGGGGCCCGTTTCATGCCCTGATAATTTTCAAAGGCGAACATAATCATGAAAAAGCCCAAGAGCATGGCTCCCATGTAAAGGAAGGAGAAAGCCCCCAAAATGACGGAAAGAGCCAAGCCAACCTGGTGAAGACGCCTGGGAGACTTCATGTATTCTCCCAGGAACTGGCCGCCGTCGAGAGGATAGATCGGCAACACATTCAACACGGTCCACCAAAAGGATGTAAAAAGGAGACATCCCAGAAAGTACAGTTGAATGCCAACCTGGTCGTCAAAACCCAGGGGTTCAGCCAATTGGAACCCATGCCACGGGGAAAGCGACAAGGCTACTGTGGAAACCCACCAGGCCAACATATTGCCTCCGGTATAAAAAAACAAGATCAGAGCAGCAAGAATACCGGGAATCAGCGACGCCAAAGGACCGGCCAGTATGGACAAGGCCCGGCCATGCTTCCCAAACCGAGGATGAAAATATTGCGTATAGGCTCCGAGGAAAACCATTTCGATCGCCGCAGACGCATTCCCCAACCAACGTCCTGCCAAAGCATGACCCAGTTCATGGATGAGGATCGTCAGGGTTCCGGCAATCATGAACAAGGCGACCATCATCAGATCCGATGAATTGGTAATCCGCAACGCTCCACCCAAAAAAGCCATCCCCAGCCAAAATATGGGCCGGATGCGAATGGGAAAGCCAAAAAGAGTGAATTCAATCATGGGCAGAAATTATCCGAACTCCCACCCCTTTGCCAAGCATGGAACAAGACAGCCGCTCCGACTTCTGCCTCAGGGTGGCATCGAATCACGTTCTGTACCCCGGAATACCGACAAAAAAACAAGATTAGTTCTTTCCGATGCCTCCAACGAAAAAAGGAGGAGATCGTCAGGCCCCCTCCCTTCGTTGCATGATGAATCGGATAAACCGGATGCGTGGAAATCAGACCAGCCGTTCGTTCTTTTTCGCCGCAAGCAGGGCCGCCGTCCTCTTGACGCGGATCTGAAGGTCGGAAAGAGCGTTCATATAATAAATATAGGCATCGAAGGGTGATGCGTACGGCGTAAAGGAATTGCCTTTTTCCATATAATGGAAGTGGTCGGCACTCTGAAGCTTTCTCCAGACATGGGTCAGATCGGCGTCATTGGCCGCTTTGACTGCGCCTTCAAGCCGATAAATTTTCTTAATCGCTTCATCCTGCATGACGTTGCCGTTCCAGTGCGACATGGAACCGAATGTCGAACAAGTCATCTCCCTCGTGCAATTGCAAACTCCGGCAGGTTTGATTTTTTCCGCTACTTCCGTGGGTGTCATAAACGTATTGCCGCGTTCCACACAGTTAAGGATCATCGTCCTCCAGAATTCAAACACTCCTGTAGCGGCATTTTGCCGTTCTCCAAGAGTTTCGTAGTCCATGGAAAGCGTGGTCACAGAACCGGGCTGGTTCGAGAGCCAGTCGGTAAACGTCAACGGGGAAAGAGGATATTCCGACCAGGAGGAATCCGTTCTGCGGTTAGCCAGATCATTGGAAAGCGTCCTGTTCCGGAAAATGGTCGTCGTCCGAAACACCTGGGGAGCCAGGAAAACCTCGTTATCCCAGAAATTCTGAAGAACCGTCGGATTGCCATCCGCCAGTATGCCCTTGAATCCCAAGGTTTCCGCCTGTGAGGCAATGGCATTGGAATAGAGCATGCCCGTATTGACCAGAACGGAAGATTCCGTCCCGAAGAGTTTTTTCAACAGATCCCGGTGTTCCTGTACCTGGTCGGCAAATTCCTGGGGAGAATAAACGGAAGCCAGGGAATTGTAATACGGCATGATCATGAACTCCACGCATCCCGTATCGGCCAATTCACGCAAGGATTCGACCAGATCGGGGCGATGGTAGGTGGCCTGTTCCAGAACCACGCCGCTCAAAGCCAGCCCGAATCTGAATTTCCCTTCCGTAAATTCAATGAGCTGCTTCATCAAACGGTTGGCAGGTAAGTAGCAGCGTTCGGAAACAGCGCTCAGAACGCGACCGTTCAACGCATCGTCTTCATAGAAAGCGTGTTCGCCAATCTTGAAGAAGTCATAAGGAATAAGCCTGTTGGGCTGGTGGGCGGTGAATGTCAGGCAGATGTTGCTCATGGAAGTAGTATCAATAATGAGTTAAGTTCTATGGAAGAAGGAAAAGCTCTCAATCCCGGTGTAACACCTTGTTATAAACCTTGATCACCTTGTCGGCCGCAGCATCCCAGGTGGAAGCCTGAATATCGGCTGCCCCTTGGCGGACGACCTTGTCATAAAGCTCGTCATCCGTAATCAGGGATACGATATGCTGAGCCATCATGTTCACATCCCAGAAATCGGCTTTCAACGCCCCCTTCATCACTTCGGCCACACCGGATTGCTTGGAAATAACGGCAGGAATGTTGAACTGGGCCGCCTCCAGAGCAGACAGGCCGAACGGCTCGGATACGGACGGCATACAGTAAACATCCGTGATGGAAAGCAGGTCGTTGACACGCTTTTTGTTGAGGAAACCCGTAAAATGGAAACGGTCCCCAACTCCCTTGAAAGCTCCCGTTTCAATTAGCTGGCGGAGTTTCTCTCCAGTGCCGGCCATGACGAAACGCACGTTATCCGTCTGTTCCAAAACCTTGGCCGCAATCTGCAGGAAAAATTCCGGCCCTTTCTGCGCGGTCAAACGCCCCAGGAACAAAACCAGTTTTTCAGGGAATTTCTTTTTCCCTCGGAACGCGCATACGGGATCCGCCCCGTTGTGTACCGGGAAAATCTTGCGCGGGTTAATGGCATAATGCCCGCTGACGACCGTACCCGTATATTTACTGACGGGAATCACGGCGTCCGCCTGCTCCATGCCGTACTTTTCAATATCGTAAATCCAGCCCCGGGCATCGGCTCCGGCCCGGTCGAACTGCGAGGCATGCACGTGAACAACCAGCGGCTTGCCGGTCGCTTTTTTGATTTCTACACCGGCAAGATAGGTCAGCCAGTCGTGTGCGTGGACAACGTCAAAATCATGTTTCAAGGCCAATTTGGCGGCAATCTTGGAAAACTCAATCACCTTCCGAGCCAAATCGCCCGCATACAAATCCTCGGATGACTGAAACAGTCCCAAATCCTCGCGGCTGGTCCTGGAAAAATTGATTTTCCCCTCTTGAGTAAAAACAATGCGATCCTTGGAGCCTTCCACCGTCGTGTACGGATCAAGCGCGATCGGAGCGCGCTCCACAAGAGCAAAACTTTCATAAGCATACCGGCGTTCCACGTTTTCCACATCCTCCAGGCTGATGTTATTGATACCCGTCAGTTGGAATCCCTGATAATGAGTCATGAGATCCGCCTTCGGAACAATCACGCTCAACTCAACTTTGGACGCCAATGCCTTGGACAAGCCCAAACAGGCCACACCCAATCCCCCGTTGACCATCGGGGGAAATTCCCAGCCGAGCTCTAATACTCTAATTTTACTCATGGGATCTGTTTTTCCTTTTCTTTCTTGGTTTATCTAGGGAAGGCTCATGCAACGCCCACCCTCTTCGAGATTGTATCTAGGATAAAGCAAAGACAACTCTCAGTCTAGCCGTTATTCAAAAAAACTTCAATATGCCGCAATAACTTAATATTCACTAAAACCTTCTTGTCTTCGCAAATTTAAACCACTAGAATGAGAGGGCGTACCTATTATGTTTTCTTTCTCACAAATCCCCAGAAAGAAACGGACAACCACTACCGCCGCCTCTCTCTTGGACAGTCCGGCCAACGGTGGGGAGATCCGTGACTTTGAGTCGGCCGGCGGTGAATATTCACTCAGACTCAACATTCTGGAAAGCGGAATCATCCGCATCCGCTATGTTGTCGGCAACCTGCTCGAAGCCTGGCCCAGTTATGCCGTCGATCCCGGATACGTCTCCCAGCCCCTCTCCTTGGAAGAACAGTCCAACAAGACATACCACAGGATATCCACTGGAGATCTCAGAATCACCATCGACAAGGAAACGCTGAAGCTCGCTTTCTATTCCCAGCATGACGGCAAACTCCTCCAGAAAGACGAGCATGGATTCGGCTACGAAATCAACGCCTGGACGGGAGGGAAGAAAAACTGGGTCAGAAAAACCATCCGCCCCAAAGAGTATTTCTTCGGACTAGGAGACAAACCCTGCGATCTTAATCTTCGTGGCAGACGCCTGGAAATGTGGGGAGCCGACCACTACGCCTTCCATGAACACTCCGACCCTCTTTATAAAAACATCCCATTTTTCCTGGGACTCAGTGAAGGATCCTGCTACGGAATTTTCTACGACAATACGGCACGGACCTACTTCGACTTCGGAGCAACGGAAGAAAACATCCTTCTCTTCGGCGCCGATCGCGGAATGATGGACTACTACTTTATCCATGCAAAGTCCCCCATCGGCATCATCGCCGCCTATACCCGCTTGACAGGACTTCCCGCCATGCCTCCTTTATGGGCATTAGGCTATCACCAGTCCAAATGGAGTTACTATCCTGAAGACACCGTCATCGAATTGGCAGGCAAACTCCGTACAGACAGCATCCCGTGCGATTCCATCCACCTGGACATCCACCACATGGACAAATACGAGAGTTTTTCCTGGGATCCGTCCATGTTTCCCAATCCCGGCCAGCTCATCAATCATCAGGAAGAGGAAGGGATTAAAACCGTCACTATCGTCAACCCCGGCATCAAAATCGACCATCATGCATCTATCTGGCGCTCCGGCTACCAGTTCAACTGTTTCTGCCGGAGACACGACGGTTCCCTGCTGGAAGGCGTTGCGTGGCCGGGGCTGTGCAACTTCCCCGACTATACGGACCCCTACGTCAGGGACTGGTGGGCCGACCTGTTCGAACACGATGTATCGCGACTCGGTATCAGGGGAATATGGACGGACATGAACGAACCGGTCATTTTCCCGGACAAAACATTCCCCGAAGACACCCGGCATTTCTATGACGGCAGGCCGTGCTCGCACACCAAGGCCCACAACGTGTACGGCCATTGCATGGCCATGGCTACCCGCGAAGGCATGTTGCGCTTTGGAGGTAACAGGAGGCCCTTCGTCCTTACCCGTTCCGGGTATGCAGGAATGCAGCGATTCGCCGCAACATGGACAGGCGACAACTGCTCCACGTGGGAACATCTGAAAATGGCTAATTTCCAATGTCAGCGTCTGGCAGCTTCCGGAGTCTCCTTTGCCGGATCCGATACAGGAGGCTTCCTGGAACATCCGTCAGGAGAACTGTTTTGCCGATGGATCCAGCTGGCTGCCTTCCACGTCTTCTTCCGCAACCACTCTTCAGGAGAATACGGAGGTCAGGAACCATGGTGTTTCGGTGAAGAAATCGAAAATTATGTCCGGACAGCCATCGAAGGCCGCTACCGCCTCCTGCCCTATTTCTATACCCAGTTCTACCTGTTCGCCAAGAAGGGCCTGCCCATCATCCGTTCCCTTCCCTTGCAATGTTACCACGATCCGGACACCTATTGGCGCGGGGTCGAATTCTTCGTAGGGGAACACATGTATGTCGTCCCCGTCCTCAATCCTCAAACAGGCGGCTGTTCACTCTATGTTCCGCCCGGCCACTGGTATTCCTACCGGGACGATGCCAGCCTGGACGGAGTCAAGTCCGATTCATGGCTATCCTGCGACCTGTCCACCATTCCAGTTTTCGTCCGCGGAGGCGCCGTAATCCCGCACTGGCCCGTTCAGCAATTCGTCGGCGAGTTCGAACGTCCGGATTCTCTCCTGGATCTTTGGTGGGCTCCCCATACGGAATGCGAAAGCCACCTGTACGAAGACTCGGGAGACGGATTCGAACACCTGGAAGGCAACTTCACCTTTAGCACATTTTCCTACCGTTCCGAGGCTGACGGATTCAAACTCATCCGCCACCGGGAAGGGGAAGGGAGCGGTTTCCACGCCAGCCAAACCCTCCTCGTCCATGCTCTGCCAGACATCGCAGGAGAACTCGGTTGCGAAATCGACGGCATACCGGTCCCTGTTGCCCATCGTCAGAATGGAGTCGCAGCAATCACCCTGCCGGAAAACTTCTCGGAGCTAACCCTTTCCTGGAAGCCTTCCGCAAAAGACGGGGATCATGCATAGAAATCACTGGCATGTTCCCGGTAAATTCATACACTGGCATCAACCATGAGAGATATCATCATCGTCGTCGTAACCTTGGCTGGAATTTTTGCAGGAATTCATTTCTATGACGACCTGATTGCCGCAATAGGCATCCAGGAAAATACGGAGGCCGTAACAACGCTTCCGGACGAACCATCTGCCCCCCCAGCAGAAGATGCGACTCCGGCAGACATCCAGTAACATATTTCCCTTTCCCGGCATGCGCTTTCCCTTCCGGCTATTCCTCTGCGCCTGCTGCCTCATCTTGTCCACGGGCGCCCCGGCAGCCGACCAGGCACCGAAGCCCCGGAGTGTTCTTCCCGCAGGAACGCCCGCCGACATAGAGGAATTGAAAACCATCCAGAAAGCCCTCCGGGACGCTCTCCCGAAAATCCTCCCTTCCATTGTGGAAATCTACGCTGCCGGCAATCACGGCAGCGGCGTTTTCGTCAACCGCGACGGTTGCATCTACTCCGCAGCCCACGTCACACGTCAACCGGGCACCAAACTCCAGATCACCCTGCCAGGATCAGAACGAATCGAAGGCAGAACCATCATTCAGGATACGGAGACAGACGCCGGGATCGCATTCCTCCCCCCCCCGTTCACTACTTCACGCCCGGCTGTTCCCATCGCGTCGGCTCCACCTGTCGTCGGCGAATGGGTCTTTGCCCTGGGACACCCCGGCGGTTATGATGCCGCCCGTGGCCCGGTCGTCCGTCTGGGGCGTGTCGTGTCCGTCAAGGACGGCATGCTGCAGACGGATTGCAAGGTCATCGGAGGAGACTCCGGAGGCCCCCTCTTCAATATGAAAGGAGAACTCGTCGGCATTCACAGTAAAGTAGGCACCGGACTGGAAGACAACGTCCACATCCCCATCGCTGTCTTTACCGCTTTGCTGGAACAGTCCCCCTCCGAACCATCGGCTGTCCAGGACTCGACCGGGCTTGAATTCGACAAACGCCTCAATGGTCGCGAAGTTCTCGCTTCCGCCGCCCCCGTGCGGCAGGACATACAAAACGCCAGTGTGGTCTTCTACGACGGCCACGACTCCATCGCCTACGGTATCCCCGTCAGCAGTGACGGGGACGTCACGACCAAATCCTCCGAAGTCCCGGAAGGTAAAACCTATCTGGTCCGGGCAGGTAATCAAAGTTACGCCGAAGCTATCTGCATCGCCCGGGATCCCTCCACCGACCTGGCCCTGTTCCATATTCCCGGCATGCAAATGCCGCAGCCCCGTTTCCGGGAAGAACCTCCCCCCATCGGCACGATCGTCGTCAGCAACGGCTCCACAACCAGAAAAGACCGCCGTATCCGCCTCGGCACGGTCGGCGCCACCACGCGTTCCATTCCCCGGAAATCTGATCTGATCCCTTACATGGGAATTGCTTTCGAACCGCCTTGCAGCATTGCCGAAGTCGTCTCCGGAACCCCCGCCGACCAAGCCGGACTAAAGCCTGGGGATACCGTCATCAGCCTGGCTGGCCATCCCGTCTCCTCTCTGGAAGATCTCGGCCCCGCCATGCAGGACAAAAAGCCGGGAGACGCCCTCCCCATCTCCGTTTCCCGCAAAGGCGCCCGCATCGATGCTACCATGCACCTGGCGGCCAGATCTGCTTTCGTGAAAGACGAAGACGCCCCTGATCCCAACGAAGACATCAACGGACGGGTCAGTTCTCGCCGTGATAATTTTCCGATGGTCATCCAGCACGACACCCCTCTGCAACCCTCCATGGCAGGAGGCCCTCTGATGGACCTCGACGGCAATATCATCGGTCTCAACATCGCCCGTGCCAACCGGGCGGAAACCTTCGCCCTCCCCATCCGCCTCGTTCTGGCAACATACCGGCGCATGAAGCAACAGGCAAAAACTCCATCAAATTCCCCATCGGACGGGATAAGTTCATCGACAAACCCATCTCCACTCCCTACACTGAAACAATGAGAAGACCTCCAATTCCCGGACTCGTCATGGCCGATGGCTGGCTGGCACCCTTCACCCGCCAAATCAAGGACAGACAACGCATGTTCGACTTCCGCCTCAAAGGGATCAGGGAACATTTCGGCACTCTGGAGGAATGCGCCAACGCATACAGGTATTACGGATTCAACCGCGATCCTGAGACCGGAGAATGGATTTATCGCGAATGGGCTCCCGGTGCGAGGGAACTTTATCTCATCGGTGACTTCAACGGCTGGAACCGCACTTCCCACCCGATGACACGCAACAACCGCGGTGTCTGGGAAATCCGCCTGCCCTCCGATTCCCTGATCCACGAACAGAGAGTCAAAGTCCATGTCATCGGAGCCGACGGAGAGCACAAGGACCGTATCCCCGCGTGGATCCATAGAGCCGTTCAAAACCCGGATACCTATGACTTTTCCGGCCAGATATGGGATCCGTCAACACCATACGACTGGCAAACTCCCCAGTTCGACCCCTCGCGCATCGACACACCCATGATCTATGAGGCCCATGTCGGCATGTCGGGGGAAGAAGAACGCATCCACAGCTACCGTGAATTTGCCGACCATGTCCTTCCGCGCATCTCCGCCGGCGGGTATAACACCATCCAGCTGATGGCTATCCAGGAACACCCGTATTACGGTTCCTTCGGCTACCATGTCTCCTCCTTTTTCGCACCTTCTTCCAGATTCGGTACACCGGACGATCTCAAGTACCTCATCGACAAGGCACACGGCCTTGGCATTGCCGTCCTCCTCGACATTGTTCACTCCCACGCCGTCAAGAATGAGGCCGAAGGGCTCAGCAACTTCGACGGTTCCGGCGGACAATATTTCCTCTCCGGTCAACGCGGACACCACCCTGACTGGGACTCGTGCTGTTTCGATTACGGACGCAACGAAGTCATTCAGTTCCTCCTCTCCAATGCACGGTGGTGGCTGGATGAATTTCACTTCGACGGATTCCGTTTCGACGGAATCACCTCCATGCTCTACTTCCACCGAGGACATGAACCATTCGACAACCTAGGAGCCTACTTCGGCCCCTCCGTCGACCACGATGCCGTAGCCTACCTTCAACTCGCCAACACCCTCATCCAGTCCGTCAAGCCGGGAGCAATCGTCATCGCGGAAGACATGTCCGGCATGCCCGGACTCTGCCGCCCCATCGATGAAGGAGGCATCGGCTTCACCCACCGCCTCGCCATGGGCATCCCCGACTACTGGATCAAACTCATCAAAGAAAAGAAGGATGAAGAGTGGCGCATGGGCGATATGTGGTACACCCTCTCCAACCGCCGCCATGGCGAGCCTCATATCGCCTACTGCGAAAGCCATGACCAAGCCCTTGTCGGCGACAAGACCCTTGCCTTCCGCCTCATGGATACCGACATGTACTGGTCCATGAGCAAAGATCAGAAAAGCATCGTCGTCGACCGCGGCATCGCCCTGCACAAAATGATCCGCCTCGTTTCCCTCGCCGCCGGCGGTGAAGGCTGGCTCACCTTCATGGGCAATGAATTCGGCCACCCGGAATGGATCGACTTCCCTCGGGAAGGTAACAACTGGTCCTACCAATACTGCCGCCGCCAATGGTCGCTTGTCGACAATCCCTCTCTGAAATTCGACTTCCTCCGGGAATTCGATAAAGCCATGGTGCATATGGCGAAACAGAGTCGCCTGCTGACCGTTTCCAACGCCTACCCTCTCAACATCGACGAAACCAACCAGGTACTCGCCTTCCGCCGGGGCAAACTGATCTTCATCTTCAACTGGTCCGGCGACAAGGCCCTGCCCGACTATCTCCTGCCCGTTGATGAAGAAGGAGAATGGCGCATCATCCTTGACACCGATGACCTCCGCTTTGGCGGATTCGGGCGTCAGGATAACGCCATCCACCACTTCACCGCCAACGGTAAGCTCTCTCTCTACCTCCTTCCGCGCACCGCCATCGTCCTCCAGCGAACGGGAAGGTAAAAACATCTTTGCTCCGAATCATCACCAACCGTCTCAAATGGTTTTCATCATTTGAGACGGCTTTGTTTTTCCCGTAAAGAAGAAAATACCATCCAACACAGTTGACTTGGAGGCATGATTTCTCTATCACTTTCGCCAAGCAACGGGGAATTCCGTGAGAACCGGAAACAGTCGCGCTGCGGTATCGGGTTACGACTCTTCAAGGCGGTCACACGCTTAAGCCAGTCCCGCAAGGGGTGAAGGCGAAGAGAAGAAATGAAGCCCGGAGTCCGAATATCCGTTATGACCACATAGACTATTCAACGCATGATTGATCCAAACACTCTTCTGAAGAAGGGCTTACCTCCTTGTTTCGCCCTGTCGCCGTCACCCTGGGCACAGACTCTACCGCCATCGCTGACGAACCTTGCCGTTGTTGGTTAAGGGCTTTTGCAACCGACATTTTTTTGCTGGGTCTTCACCTCATGATTGAGGGGTTGCCTTGTCTGATTTCTTTATTCGTAAAACACCCGTTCTTTGAATCCCATTTTACCATGATCCTCCGCTTCTTCAAAACCCTTTGCATCCTCGCCACCGCCAGCCTTGGTACTTCCATGCTCCCCGCCCAGACTCCAATCGACCGGGACGGTCTCCTCATCGTCGCCTTCGGAACAAGCCATCAAAAAGCTTTGACGTCCTACACCAGTACGGAGAAAACACTCACAACCTGTTTCCCGGCAGATAAAACATCCTGGGCTTACACCTCCGACATCATCCGCCACAAGATCGCCAAAGAAGGCCGCCCTGTTCCGTCTATCCAGGAAAGCCTTAAAATGCTCTCGGACAAAGGCGTCAAAACCCTCTGCGTCCAGTCGCTCCACATGGCAGCCGGAGAAGAATTCTCCCAAATGGAACGCACGATTCAGCGTTATCTGGAGCACAATCCCGGGGCATTTGAAAAAGTTTTGATCGGTCGCCCCCTGCTGGAAAGCAACCGCGATATGCAGGAAGTGGTCACCGCCATCCTCACGGAGTTCCCTCAGGAACGCAAGGCAGACGAAGCCATTGTTCTGATGGGGCACGGTCAGAAGGAAGGCCGCGCCGACCTCGTGTTCGCTGCCGTGCAAACCGAGCTTCACCGGAAGGATCCCAAGGCATTCCTGGCCACAGTCGAAGGAACAACGGGGTTCGATTCCATCCTTGCCGAACTGAAGAAGCTCCAGAAACAGGGGCTCAAAACCGTATGGCTGGCACCTTTCATGATCGTTGCTGGCGACCACGCCACGAATGACCTCGCCGGAGACGAAGAAGACTCCTGGGCAAGCGTCCTGAAGAAGGAGGGCTTCGAAGTCAAATTGAACCTCAAGGGACTGGGCGAACTGCAAGGCATCCGTAATGTCTTTCTGCGCCACGCCCGCGAAACGACGGACAACATCCTGGTCGTCAAAAAAGGAATGAAAGAATAAACATCTATGCAACTCGGCACATTTTACGGCGTGGGCATCGGCCCCGGAAACCCAGAGTACCTGACGCTTCGTGCCGCAAGGGTTCTCGCGGAAGTAGACATCATCTTCACAGTAACGGGGCCCAACACGGAAACCAGCATTTCGTCCTCCGTTGTCGAATCGCTGGGAGCCATCAAGGGCACCATCGTCCCCCTGCTCTTCTCCATGTCGCGCGACAAGACGGATCGCGAGCTTCACATCGCTGCCAACGCCATGATTATTGCCCAACAGCTGGAGGAAGGCAAAAACTGTGCCTTTGCCACGCTGGGCGACGCCATGACCTACAGCACATTCGGATATATCCTCAAGTTGTTGCAGACACAAATGCCCGGATTGAAGACGGAGGTCGTACCGGGCATTACCTCGTATTGCACGCTCTCTTCACTCTCCCAAACGGTGCTTGTGGAAAATGGTGAAAGCCTGCGCGTCATCCCGGCATTCCGTGCGGAAATGGTCGATCAGCTCGACTTCCCGCCCAATTCAACCACGGTGCTGATGAAAACCTACCGGAGCCGCAATGCCCTCATCCGCAGGGTACTCAATGAACCCGGCACCCGGATCGTCTATGGCGAACGCCTTGGCATGCCCGGACAATTCATCTCCCACAATGGTGAAGAAATCCTGGAACGTCCCGAAGAATACCTCTCCCTGATGATGGTGAAAAAGGCATGAAAAAAGCCTCTCATCTACCCCCCTGGAAACGTCCGTGGCAGTGGTTCTGGCTCGTGCTGGCACTGGCTTCTTCGCTGGTTCTGATCCAGACGATGCCGTCCGGCAACAACATGAGGGGAGATGAAATGGACATGCCTTCGCCTGCCGCAGCATTCACAGCGGATTCTCCCAACGTCACCCCCAAAAGGCATGGAAAGGCGGCCTCCAATACCATCGCCACCCCTGCCTCCCCAAAAGCTGAAGGCAGTGAAGGCGGCATGATGAAGAAGCGGCACAGCACCTCTACTACCAACAAAGGATGGTGGAGCAAGGTCGAGCGCAAAGCCTCCGTTATTGGCAAGCTCCTGTTGATGGTGTCTATCGCCGCCATGGTCGGCAGCATTGCGGAAGCACGCAAGTGGCATTTGATTTTCGGCTACATCCTCGGGAGATTCTCGCGCCTGATGCGCCTGCCCGCCATCGTCAGCATCGCCATGCCCACTGCCCTGTATTCCAACACGGCAGCCAACAGCATGCTCGTCAGCAGCCATGCCGAAGGCAAAATCGAACACTCGACGCTGATTGCCGGCGGCATGGCCAATAGCTACCTCTCCTACCTGTCGCACTCCCTGCGCGTCATGTACCCGGTTCTCGGAGCCGTGGGCATCCCCGGCGCACTTTATTTTGGCGGTCAATTCAGCTTCGGCTTCCTCTTCATTCTGGGGGTTCTGCTCTGGCACAGACGCAGGATGGCCGGGAAATCGAATACGGATTCCGGTGAAGTGGGCACCACGGATAGCCATAGCCCCTACGAAGCCCCTCTTTCCTGGGGACAAACCGGGATCAAGACCATCCAGCGCGTCTGTACCCTCCTGTTCCGCATGATGATTCTGACGGTGCCCTTGATGCTCCTGGTAGAATGGATGATGAAAAAAGGCCTGTTCGACTTCTGGGAACAACTCGTGCCTGACTGGGTCAACCGCATCTTCCCGCCCGAATTGATGAGCATCGTCGCCACGCAAATGGGCGGACTCGTCCAGGCCGCCGCCGTCGCCGCCAACCTGCGCGACCACGGAGCCGTAACCAACGCCCAAATCCTGCTGGCCATGTTCGTAGGCAGTGCCATCGGCAACCCCTTCCGCGCCTTGCGCCGCAATCTCCCCTCCGCGCTGGGCATCTTCCCGGCCAGGGAAGCCGTAACGATTGTCGTAGGCATGCAGCTTTCCCGCATCATCGGCGTCATCATCCTCATTGTGGTGACAGCTCTGTTCATCCATTACACCCATTAGTCCATTTCACATACCATGCCTGATTCTCCCCAAGACTACCCGCCCCTGCGTTGGAACCTCAGTGCCACGGAAATCGAAGAGGAAAGTTTCCGCACGATTGAAAGCGAATGCCCGGAAGCGGCCTCCATGCCCCAGCCTCAATGGCGCGTTGCACGCCGCTTGATCCACACGACGGCGGATATGGAGATCATCCGCACGCTGGCATTCCGCCACGCCCCCATCGAATGTGCGCTGGAGGCACTCAAACGCCGTGCCCCCATATTTTGCGACACCAACATGATCCGCGCCGGCATCTCGGTTGAGCGCCTCCGACGCCTCAATCCCGCTTATGAACGGGAAGACATCCATTGCTATATCAGCGATCCCGATGTCGTTGCCCAGGCGCGAGCTGCCAATCAGCCCCGCGCCCTCAGTGCCGCCCAAAAAGCCCTGCCCCTGCTGGATGGCGGCATCGTCCTCGTCGGCAATGCTCCGCTGTGTCTCGCGCGCATCGCACGTTACATTCTGGAGGAAAAGGTGCGTCCAGCCCTCGTCATCGGCATGCCTGTAGGCTTCGTCAATGTCGTGGAATCCAAGCAGTTGCTCGGCATGTGCGAGGTCCCGCAAATCGTCCTCGAAGGTCGCCGTGGAGGCAGTGCCCTGGCCGTTGCCACTCTGCATGCCATTATTGAAAGTGCCTAAAGAGCATTTGCTTGCCTATTATCGCCAGTCATGCCTTCTTCGCCGACACGCCGACACCTGAGACAGGGCTACTCCACGGGAGCCTGCGTCACGGCTGTCATCATGGCGGCATGGGAATCCCTGTGTTCCGGTTTGTGTCGGCATGCCGCCGAGAGGGTAATTCTCTTTCCGGATGGCAAACACCGCGTCCTGATTATGAAAGATCAGACCCCCGGTTTTGCCTCGACCATCAAGGATGGAGGCGACGATCCCGACTGCACGCACCTTGCTGAAATTTACGCCCGCGTCCGGCGGGGCACTCCCGACGAAGCCGGAGAACACGACTACGTGCTCCATGCAGGAGAAGGCATGCTCATTCTCCGCGCCGTCGAAGGAATAGGACTCTGCACACGCCCGGGGTTGGATTGCGAACAAAATCGCTGGGCGATCAACATCGGTCCACGTCGCATGATCGCCGATAATCTGGCAGAAGCTTCCGCGTTCTCCGCTTGTTTCATCGCGGAAATCGGCGTCAAAAACGGCGAACAACTGGCGACAAAAACCCTCAATGCCCAGCTCGGCATCCTCGGCGGGATTTCGATTCTCGGGACGACGGGCATCGTCCGCCCCTTCAGCCACGAAGCCTACATCGAAACCATCCGCATCTGCATGAGGTCGGCCCGCCTGTCCGGATTCGACGAAGTCATCCTCTGCACCGGAGGCCGCACTCAAAGCAGAGCAAAACGCCACCTTCCCGGCATCCCGGATGCCAGTTTCGTCTGCATGGGGGACTTCATTGCCGACAGCCTCCATGCCGCCCGTGAGCAAGGATTGCGTCGTCTCACCATCGCCTGCATGCCCGGCAAACTGTGCAAATATGCCGCCGGGTTCGACAACACGCACGCCCACCGCGTCCGCCAGGACATCGACCTCTTCCTCGATACGCTGGAACAATTCCACCCCCCCACTGCCGAGGATAGACAGGCCATCGCCGCATGTGCCTCCGTCCGGCAGGCACTCGAACACATCCCTGCCGATTGTCGGCTCCCCCTTTACAGACGGCTATGCACACTGGCCTTCCGCCAATTTGCCCGCCGGGCTCCCTTGCTTGAATTCCGGCTTTTGATCTGCGATTTTGACGGAAGCCTCCTGCTGGACACCACTTCACAAGATTCCCTGCCATGCCTCCCCTGACCCTCCTCTCCTGCGGCGTTGAATCCGAATCCCGCCTGCCCCGTTCCACCCAATGGGAACTCTGGGCCGAGTGGGCGGATTGCGTGTACGGTTCCGCCAAATTGCTGGCTCTATTCCCCGGATTTCAAGCCAAGGGAATTGTCCTCGGCGCCGATGCCCGCGCCAAAGCACAGGAAGCTCTGGAGGCCTCGCGCAACGGAAAGCGAGTGCTGATTCTGGGCTCGGGCGACGTCCTGTTCCACGGTATCGGGGGCACGCTTTACGATCTGGCTGGAGATGAAGATGAATTGTGCTTCATCCCGGCAGAAACCGCCTTCCAGACGCTCTTCCACCGCCTGGGGCTTCCCTGGGACAAGGCACGAGTCTTCAGCGCCCATGCAACGGAGAACATCCCGTTGGGCGAAATCCTCTCCTGTCCGCTGGCCGTCGTGTATGGTGGAACGCGCCTCACGGCGGCGAGGTTGGCTCAACGATGCGTTGAGTTCCTGCCATCCTGTGCCGGACGTCATGCCATTCTCGCGGAGAATCTCGGCACGCCCGACGAACGCATTTGTGCCGCCAGCCTGCATGAACTTTCGGGGCAGGAATGCTCGCCAACTTCGATGCTGTTGCTACTCCCCACTGGGGACGCGCGGATGGCGCCAACCCTGCCTCTGGGCTCCGACAACGCCCGTTTCGCGAAGGAAAACAATCTCATCACTGGAGAGGAAGTCCGCGCCATCGCTCTCTCCAAACTGCGCTTGCCCGCCTGGGGCGTTCTCTGGGATGTCGGCGCGGGTAGTGGTTCGGTTGGGCTGGAAGCCGCCGCTCTCCGCCCCGGGCTACGCGTCCATGGAGTAGAGAAGAACGAATCCCGATTGGAACTCATCCTTGCCAACCAGCAGCAGATGGCTCTCCCCAACTACACTCTGCATGCCGGAGCCGCCTCCGAAGCGCTGGCAGACCTGCCCCGCCCCGACCGCATTTTCATCGGAGGCGGCGGCGATAATCTGGAGGTCATTCTGGACGCCTGTTTTGAGGCACTCGCGCCCTGGGGCATCATCGTCGCCACCTCGGTGACGCTGGAGAGCACGCACAAACTCCGCAACTGGCACCCGGAATACCGCACGGGATGCCAGGAAATTTCCATCGCCGAAGAATGCCGCATCGCCGGCAAATATCACCACTTCCAACAGCAACACCGCATCACCCTCGTCACCTTCAGCAAGCCATGATCCAAGATTTCTCCTCCCCCCTCGTTTATTTCGTTGGTGCCGGTCCCGGCGCGGAAGACCTCATCACGCAACGGGGCGCGCGCCTTCTGGAAACGGCTGACGTCGTCGTTTATGCGGGTTCCCTCGTCAACCCGGCTCACCTTGCTCGATGCCAGGAAGGCTGTATCTGCCACGACAGCGCCAAACTCAGCCTTGAGGAACAGGTGAGCATCCTGTCCGAACACGCCCTTGCCGGGAAGAAAGTTGTCCGTCTCCACACGGGCGATCCCTCGATGTATGGCGCAATCGCCGAGCAAATTGAAGGCCTGCGACAGCGCGGAGTCGAGCCGGAAGTCGTCCCGGGAGTCAGCAGCGTCTTTGCCGCCGCCGCCGCACTCAAAACCGAACTCACCTACCCCGGACTCAGCCAAAGCCTCGTACTGACGCGCACTGCCGGGCGTACACCGATGCCCGCTGGAGAAAACCCGACCGCCTTCGCAAAAACGGGAGCCACGCTCGCCTTCTTCCTGAGCATGGGCAACATTCGTCCCCTCGCGGACGAACTCATGACGGCAGGACTGGAGGACTCCACGCCCGCCGCCATCGTCTATCGCGCGTCCTGGCCCGATGAACGGGTCATTCGCGGAACACTCGGCACCATTGCCGGGCTGGCCGAGGAATCCGGTATCGGGCGACAGGCCCTCATTCTCGTCGGGAAGGCACTGGAAGGCAGCGGAGCCCAGTCGAAGCTCTACGATCACAAGTTCAGCCACGGTTACCGCAACCACCTTCCCCAAGAACAATTCGACGGCACATGCGCTATCTACGCCTTCACGGACAAGGGGGTATCGAAGGCGCGCGAACTCTCTTCAGCCATGGAGGGAAGCCGCATCTTCACGACGCGCCCGGGACAGCCCGGAGAAATCAGGGACGGCATCCAACTGGTAGCATCGGCGGATTTTGATGCTCTGCTGGCCCGCCAATGGAAGTACTACGACGCCCATATTTTCATCGGAGCCACCGGCATCGCCGTCCGCAAAACAGCCCCCCTGCTCGTCTCGAAGGCAGGAGACCCGGCCGTCGTTTCCTGCACGGAAGACGGTGGATGGGTCATCAGCCTCGTCTCCGGCCATCTGGGTGGAGCCAACCGCCTCAGTCGCAAGATCGCCCGCATCACCGGAGGTCAGGCCGTCATCAGCACGGCGACCGACACCCGAGGCATAACGGCATTCGACGAAGCCGCCGCCCTCGAAGGCGCATGCGTCAGCAATCCGGAAGCGATCAAGACCGCCAATGCCGCCCTGCTGGATGGCAGTCCCATCCTCTTTGACGGTCCCGTGGACTTGTACGATCGATACTGGAAGAGCCTTCCCCATGTTCGCCACGGACTTGCAGCGGACAAAATGCCGGAAGACATCCTCGTTGTCTGGGGTCATGCCGAGATAGAAGTTCCCGGCGCGCTCGTCATCCGTCCGGCGGCTTCCTACATACTGGGGATTGGCTGTAAACGCGGTACGACCTGTGAGCTTCTGCAACAATCCGTTGCGGACTTCCTGAGCAGCAACACCATCGCCCCCCGTCAGGTGGTAGGGCTGGCAAGTTGCGAGATCAAGGCGGATGAACCCGCCCTGCTGGAATTGTCCCGTCATCTGGAGTTGCCCGTGAGTTATTTTTCTGCGGAACAACTCGCCGAGGTAGAGACGCCCACGCCATCCGACATCGTCCGGGAGAAGACGGGCACGCCGTCCGTTTCCGAAGCATCCGCCATCCTTGCCTCAGGCGGCCCCATCAAGGTTTGCAAGACGAAGTACGAGGGCATCACTCTGGCACTCGCTCAGGTACCGCACGGTGCGAGCAAGCCCAACCAGGGTACAAAACGCGGAAGCATCGTCGTCGTCGGACTCGGTTCCGGCTCGCCGTCGCACATCACGCCGGAGGTATCAGAAGCCATCGAACGCTGTGACCAGATTGCCGGGTACACCAAATACATCGACTTCATCCGCGACCGCATTGGCGACAAGCCCTTGATCCAGACGGGGATGCTCGGCGAAGTCTCGCGCTGTCGCGCCGCCCTGCAATCGGCAGCCGAAGGGCGCGAGGTCTGCATGGTTTGCTCCGGAGACCCCGGCATCCTCGCCATGGCGGGCTTGCTCTACGAAATGCAGGAAAAGAGCCCCGAATTTTCGGAAGTCGCCATCCGCGTGTTGCCCGGCATCACCTCCGCCAACATCGCTGCGGCAAGTCTCGGGGCCCCGCTACAGAATGGTTTTTGCCTCATCAGCCTGTCCGATCTCCTCGTCCCTGCCGACGAAGTACGCACCAACCTGCGCAACGCCGCGCAAACCGAACTGCCCGTCGTGCTCTACAACCCCGCCGGACGCAAACGCCGCCACCTGCTGGAAGAAGCCCTGGACTTGTTCTCCTCGGTGCGCGGAAACGAAACGCTCTCGGCGATTGTTCGCCATGCGGGACGCCCCGCTGAGGAAAAGTGGGTGGGTACGCTCGCCGAGTTCCCGCGCGATCGCGTGGATATGTCGTCGCTGGTGCTCATTGGCGGCCATCGCACCCGCCGCCATGGGGAAACCCTCTACGAAGCTCGCGGGTACGACGACAAGTACGACGTTTCACCCGGCGAATAACAATTCCCCAAGCTTCCCCCAGCTCTATTCTCCCTCTCGCTCATGTCGCAAGCATCAGAATCACCCGGAGCCTCTCAGGGTTCCCCATCATCCTCGCGCCCCTTCCATGCCTTCTGCCTCGCAGCTCCGCATTCCGGGGGCGGCAAAACGACGATTGTCCTGATGCTGATGCGGGCCTTCCGCAACCGGGGGATGCGCGTGCAGGGGTTCAAATGCGGGCCGGATTACATTGATCCCTCCTTCCACCGCCAGGCAACAGGCAATCCCTCGTTCAACCTCGACACCTGGATGATGGGGCATGAAGGCGTCCGCGCCGTCTGGCAAAAGTACGCGGCACAAGCCGACATCGCCATCTGTGAGGGCGTCATGGGGCTGTTCGATTCTCGCCAGCCGGGAGACATGGCGGGCAGCACCGCAGACTGTGCGCTGGCTCTCGACATCCCGGTCATCCTCGTCGTCCCGGCCAAAGGCATGGCGGGCTCGATCGCCCCACTCGTCGCCGGGTTCCGCGACTTCCATCCCCGGGTTCACATCGCGGGAGTCATCGCCAACGGCGTCGGCAGCATCAAACACGCGTGCCTTCTCGCAGAAGCCCTGAAGCTGGAAGGCCTCCCGCCGCTCGTCGGAGCACTGACCAATCAGGAGCAATGGAAATTGCCCGAACGTCAACTGGGACTCGTTCCGGCGGAAGAATACGACCAGCTCGAATCATGGTTCGACGCTTTGGACGGCGAGTGGAACACAAAATGGTTCGAGTTCGACACCATTCTGGAACTCACGCGGACAAACTCCCCGGAGCAACTCGCCAAGGGCGGCGCCACGCCCCCACTTGGCGGCAAAGGACGCATCGGCATCGCCCGCGATGAAGCCTTCTGCTTCTACTACGACGAAAACCTCGACCACCTCACCCGACAGGGCTGGGAACTCGTCCCCTTCTCCCCCCTCAACGATACCTCCCTGCCCGATAATCTGGACATGCTCTACCTCGGCGGCGGTTACCCGGAAGTCTTCGCCAAAGAACTGTCAAGCAACGGCTCCATGAGGGAATCCATCCGAACCTTTGCCGCCACCGGGAAAAGTATCTTTGCCGAATGCGGAGGCTACATGTACCTCGGCACAACTCTCATCACCGCACGGGGAGACGCCTACCCCATGTGCGGCCTGATCAACGGCACCTGCAACATGGGAACAAAGCTTCGTTCCCTGGGCTACCGGGAAGTGGAGCTGGTCCCTGGCTCCCTCCCATGGCTCCCCGGAGCCACGAGCCTGCGCGGGCACGAATTCCACTGGTCGGACATGGAACTGCACGAGTCCTATCCCCCCCTGTACAGCTACCGGGACCTCCGCGGCAACGAATGCCGCGATGGCGTCGTCCACAACAACATCCGCGCCGGGTACATTCACCTCTACTGGGCTCACACGCCGGAAACCACCCTTCCCCAGAGCTCCGTTCCACGCCACGCGGGCAGGGTTCTGCTCCTGAACGGAGCCTCCAGTTCCGGCAAAACCAGTCTGGCGCATGCCTTTCGCCAGCATTGCCTCTTCCCCGTCATGATCTTCTCTATCGACAGCTTTTTGCCCATCTGCGGCAGTGCCGGGCAATCCGTTGCCGAAGCCGTCGATGATACACGGCTTCCCCTGATCGAAGCCTTCCACGCCGGAATCGCCGCTTCCGCCCGCGCCGGAGCCTTCGTCGTCGTCGATCACGTCATCGGAGAAAGCGCCGCCTGGGTGCGCGACCTCAACATGCGCCTCGGTTCCCTCCCCCTCCAGGCAATCAGGGTTCATTGCGCCCAGGACATGCTCGTTGCCCGCGAAAACTCCCGCACCGACCGCCAACCGGACATTCCCCACGCCCTCCGGCAAGCCAGCACCATCCACCAGTGCATGGACTACAAGCTCGACATCGACACCACGCACCAATCCGCCGATGCTTGCGCGCTCGAACTCCTCAAGGCTCTAGAAAGAATCCCCGGATTCCTCCCTTCTTCCGCCGCGGATACACCAGGACAAGACAGCCCCGGCACATCGCCGAGGCCATAAGCAGAAAGAGTTGGAGAAATTAGAAAAACAACGCGTCAGAACTCCACATTCTCCTGTGCCTTCACGCCCGATTGCAAGGCGTGTTTGACGCATTCCACCCGGCTGACCGTATCAGCCAAAGCCACCAATTCCTCCGGAGCACCGCGCCCCGTCATCACCAGCACACGACCACCGCCGGACTGTTGAAACTCCCGTACGGCATCCAGCGCATCTTCAAGGGCGATGTGGCCGTACTTGATCGGATAGAACACCTCATCGAGAACCAGTGTCCGAATCGCCTCGTCACGCATCCTCTCCAAGGCACAACGCCAACCACCGCTAGCGACATCGGCATGGCGTTCCCATTGCGGAGAATCCTCATGGCGCGGAGTAAAACCCAGCCCGGAACAAATTACCTCTGCCCCAGGCAAGAGCCTCAAAGCCTCCACCTCGCCATACCCTCCATCATGCTTGATGAATTGCACCACCGCCGCCCTCTGCCCGTGCCCCAAGGCACGCAAAGCCATCCCGAAAGCCGACATCGTCTTCCCCTTGCCATCCCCCGTCACAATCAACACGCGATTCTGTTCCATGCCCCCATTCTCTCCTCATCCCCGTGCCTCGTCAAAAACATTCTCCAAGGTTTGAGACCGGAAATTTCCCCCCACAAGCATTCCCCCGCCTACTTCTGATTATTCAAAAGCTGAGCCTCCACTACCGATGGGTTGACATGGTACTCCCTCGCTTTTTCGCCAGGGAAGCCAGTCACCAGAACAAGCAACTCCCGTATGCCCAGCATGATTGGGGATACGGGAGCGATAGTTTCGGTGACGAAGGGAATGAAATCAATCAAAGGCTACCATATCGTCCAGATACGGGCGGGAAACACTGACGATTGTTCCTCGACCCATTTCGGCATTTTTCTCAGTATCAAATTCTACATCGATTTTGATCATGGGGCATGCCTTGAACACATAAGTTGCGACTTTGCCGGGAGCTACCAGCCCCCCGGCAGGCATGAACAATCTATTGAGATCAGCTATGCTTGATCCTGCCTTGATCGTTTTGATCAGCGGGATACTCTTCCTCAACCACGATTCCACCTGAAGAGCAGATTCATCTCTCGGCACCGACACAGTATCTGCCAATGTCTGAGGTACACCCAGCATCATTGTCGATGCTGCCAATAATATCATGATTTTTAATGCTTTCATATTTTCATGCTTCTGGGGCTAGTCAATCGCAAAGGATTTGTTCAAATCAGCAACCGCATGTCCTGCTTGATCTCTTCCGATCAGGAAAATGTGTTGCTGGAATCAGGTGGAGGTGATTTCCGCCGCAAGTTCAGTGCTACTCACCTTATCAGGGGACTTGGAGTCTCCGAACCAAAAACTCCCCCGGAGTTGCAAGCACAATGTGATTCCATTGTTTCAATATAAAAGGAGTTTGGAGTACGTATTAATCTAAAAAATGCGATCCATACTCATAACAACTAGCATATCCCCGACAACGTACAATCTATTTCAGAAGAGAAATTTTCATTCATAAAAACAGGATATCCACTCACCCTCTATCGCTTTCAATACAAAAGCCACAAAGGGTAAACGACGACTCCTCTCTATACTTCTCTTATTCTTCGTGCGGCTTAATCAGAACCTCGCGGGGACGATTGGTTCCATCGGAGGGAGCGATGACGCGGCGGGCTTCAAGGAGTTCCATCATCCGGGCAGCCTTGCTGTAACCTATGCGAAGACGGCGCTGCAGAAGCGAGGTGCTGGCCTTGCGTTCGGCTCGGACGACTTCAACGCATTTTTCGAAGGTTTCTTCATCGGCGGGATCGACCCCGCCTTCTTCTTCAGGCGAATCGCCACCAAGTTCGACGGTTTGCTGGGCATCAAGCAGGAACTGTTGTTTGGCCTGCTTGCTGCAGTGCGCCACGATGGCTTCAACTTCCTCATCGGAAACGAAAGCACCCTGGGCGCGTTCCAACTTGGCGGAACCGGGAGGAAGGAAAAGCAAATCTCCCTTGCCGACGAGATTTTCCGCACCGCCCTGATCGAGGATAATGCGACTATCGAGAGAGCTGGATACCTGAAAAGCGATACGGCTCGGAATGTTGGCCTTGATCAGGCCGGTCACGACATTGGAACGCGGAGTCTGTGTCGCGACGATCAAGTGGATGCCGGCGGCTCTTGCTTTCTGAGTCAGGCGGCCGATGTAGCCTTCCGTATCGGCGGGCGCGGTCTGCATCAAGTCGGCCAACTCGTCGATAATCACGACGATATATGGAAGACGATCGGGGATTTCGTCTTCATCGGATCCGGGGTCATCATCTTCGGCTTCCCACACAGAAGCAGGAGATTCGCCCTGGGATTCAAACTCACGAGCAATAGAATCGGCCAGGAGTTCATCGACAAACGGTTCTTCCTCCTCTTCTTCTTCCGGCAAGGGGGCATCTTTGGGCCGACTGTTAAAGGATTCGAAGTTACGGACATGGACGCGTTTGAAAAGGCCATATCGATGCTCCATTTCATTGACACACCAGCGGAGGGCGCCAACAACCTTTTTGGGATCCGTCACAACGGGAACGATCAGGTGAGGCAGGCGGGAATAGGGTTCCATTTCCACGACTTTCGGGTCCACGAGAATAAACTTGAGTTCGTCGGGGCGGAAACGGTAGAGGATGGAGGTAATGATGCTGTTGATGCAGACGGATTTACCCGAACCGGTCGTCCCGGCCACCAGCAAGTGGGGCATGGCGGCCAGATCTCCAATGACGGTATTACCGTAGACGTCTTTTCCCAACGCGATGGGAATTTTTTTCTTGGATGAAGTAAAGCCCGGATCTTCCAGCAGAGTACGGAGCGAAACGGGCACTTTCTTGTCATTGGCGATTTCGATACCGACAGTGTCCTTGCCGGGAATAGGAGCCAGGATATTGATGAAAACGGCCTTAACGGCGCGGGCAAGGTCGTCCTTCAGGTTGGTAATCCTGTTCACACGCAGACCGGGAGCCGGATAGACCTCGTAACGGGTAATCGTCGGCCCCTTGGTGATGTTGCCCGGCGTCACGGAGAGCCCGAAAGATTTGAGCGTTTCGACAATAACGTTCTGGGTATTGACGAGTTCCTGACTTTCCGAGGCTGTTTGTTCCTTCGGGATCTCCACCTTCTTCATCAATTCATAAGGAGGAAAGACATAATTCTCCAAATTCCCCTGTGCGGGGAACAAGGAAGACGCAGGTCTGGCAGGTGGAGTCGCCGTAGGCCTTACCATCTGGTTGGAATCAAAAATCTTGGGAGTATAGGTCAGGGGCAGCTGTTGCTGGGCCATCTCCTTCTCGACTTCTTCCTCAAGAATTTCCAGAGGATCTCCCGTTCTCTTGCGCGGACGAGGCACAACGGGAGCGTCCGTATCAATGACCGCAGGTTTCTTTTCGTGCGAAAAGATCTCTTCTTTCAATTCCTGTTTGAGCTCGGAAAATTTCTTGCGACTTCGTTCGCGTTTTTCCTCTTCTTCCAGAGCTTTCTTCTTCTCAGCCAGACTCCAGGCCGCTTCGCGTTTAGAGCGGCGGCGTTTCCTGAAGGCAACGTATTCCGCAGCAAGACCTTTCCATATGGCCTTGGGCGTCAAAGCGACAGCATAAATAAAAGCCAGGCTGTAAACCACGAAGGACAAAGCAAGAGTCCCCCCGGTCCCCATCAGGTTCCGCAGACATTTGACACCCAGAAGATACCCCCATGCACCACCGGGACCATAGACGGCATGGGTTTCCGCCCAGGCTCTTCCGGCCCAAGGCTGAACGGCAATGAAAATGCAAGCGCAGGTTACGGCGACACCCCCCGCATACCACATGAATTTGATCCGGTCACCTCCACGTAAAATACGATAAAAACCAATCCATTCCAACAATACCGCCAAAAACCATGTTCCGATGCCAAAACACCAATACAACAATCCGGCCAGATAGAGGCCAAAAACACCTAATACATTGGTGTTCAGGTCAACAACAATTCCTGTTTCATTCAAAAAGTCCCAACTGATTTCCTCCAGACGAAACGAGGATAGGCAAACGATCAGCAACAAACCGCAGGCCATCGGAATACATCCCCACAGGCGATCGGTCCAATGGGATCGGGGGACTTCCCTCCCAATGGGTTCATCAACATCGTATCGGCTTTGACTTTTCCGAAGCGCCATGCCCAGACATTAGATGAGAAATGCCTCCGCCTCAAGTTCAAAGGAGAACATGAGGGGAGGCTTTCGTCAGGATGTCTTAAAAATCAGAAAGAGTAAACTGCCTGGACACCGGCCACAAGCTGGAAAGCGTCGATCACCCGCACTCCACAAGCGCGATTGACTTCACCCCGGGTATCGCCGGCCCACAAAGCCTGAATAAACGGAACAACTTTAAACCCGTGGTCGAAACTTGCCGAATTGATTTTGAATGGTAAAGCGGCTTTCACATTAAGCTGGTCGCATCCATGGACGCCTCCCGCCCAGAATCCGTAGGAAAGCCCGGTTCCGGCACTCACCTCAAGATCCGCCTGGGAGTGCAGAAATCCCTGCCAGCGCTTGCCGGCTTCCAGTTCAAAACGCCAGCCGGTCAAGCCGTAAAATCCGCCATAGAGTTTTGCCGAGGCAAAAAGCCCACGTCCGGGATCATCATAGCTGAGGTAACCCTTAAAGTCCTGAGCCAGGGAATGGGGAGCCTTGCCGCAGATCTTGGCCACATAACCGGGCAGGCCGCCGTAGTTCAAGTCGTATCCCGCACCTGCTTTCAAATTAGGGAAGATTTCCGTATCCGCCGTCCAATTGGCCTGGAACACGTCCCGGTCGGACAAACGACCATCCAGAACGGCTCCGTACGTCGCGCCGATATGTTGCTGCATCCGCATCAAAGGAAGATTCACCAAGCCGGAAACATTGAATACGCCGGACTTGTTCAGCCATGAAGATGCTGCGATGTCCTGATAAGTATACCGGGAGTTGTAACCGATGGAAGCGCTCCCGGACAAATTGTTCTGGTAATAGCTTACAGGCCGGGGACTATCCAGTGCTTCCATATACGTATAGGCACTGGCGGCAGTCGCCGCCATAAGCAATGTTGCTACGGCTGATTTCATCATGGTATACTAACTACCTTTCTGCCTTTTCCAATGCAAGCCTTATTTAAGAAATCCTAATTATCTCCAAAATTTGAGCTTTGCCCACCGCCCAGGAAACAGGACAAAAAAGGAACCGGCAATTGCAGAACTGCCGGTTCCTCATTGGAAAATCAATCATTTCTGTAAACCCGGGGCCTACTTGGTCTCCCCGGAAAGCTCCGATCCCGCCGAAACCGGGGGAACAGAAGCATCTTTTTCTCCAGCAGGTGCGGGAGCAGGAGAAACCGGAGGAGCCACTTTTTCAGGAGCCGTAATATCCAAAAGATCTTCGCGGGAAGAAACACCGAATTCATTCGTGCCAAACGCACCGTCCGGAAATCTCTGGGCAATGTTATCATAATACTGCTGTGCAGTTTTGAAATCGCCCTTGGCACGCGCCATATCGCCCAGGCAGAGATAAGCCAGAGGGGTATAAATCCCTTCCTGTGAATCAATGACAGTTTCGAACTGGCGAATGGCATCCTCCGTTTGTCCCATCCTCATGTACTGGCATCCAAGAACGGCCAAAGCCTGGTTGGAAAACTCGGCAGAAGGAGCGTTCTTGATGAATTCTTCCATACGGGCACATCCTTCCTTATCCTTGCCTTGGTTCCATAAGGCGATAGCTTCCAGATAACCGGCTGTTACAGATGCAGCCGTACCGGAATAATTGGCAGGAATAGCCTGCAGCTTGGCAAGATCCAACTGCCCCTCCTTGTCGAAGGAAGCCACAAGCGCAGCGCCTGCACTATGTTCCCGATCTTCGGAAATGCCGTTGTAGACAATCAGTCCGCCAAAAACAAGTCCGGCAGCCAGGACAATCAAGGTAATTTTTTTATAATTTTTATCAAGGAACTGCTCGTGCTTGGCGGGACCAACTTCAATTTCGGCCACGGGGCGGACGCCTTCCGCGGCGAACAGATCATCGACGTTCTGAGGATTTTTCTTCATAGAGGTGCTTGGGGAAAATAACTAACTGGAATAGGACGGCAAATCAATGACGTTTTTCATGCACTGCCACCTTCTTTCTGCAATTGCCTGGAATCTTTGAGTCCGAGGTTACGATAAATACGCCGCGTCGCCCCGGATTGATTCAGGGTGTAGAAATGAATGCCGTCCACCCCGTTGTCCAATAATTCGGCACACTGAGACGAAGCGTACTGAATGCCGACCTCGCGGATAGCGTCGGGATCTCCTCCGGCACGGTTGAGCGCCTTGAGCAAGCGGGCCGGAAAACAGGTACCGCCCGAAAGCTCCGCCATCCTTTTCATCCCGGAAAGACTGGTAATGGGCATGATGCCCGCAATGATGGGAACCTTGATCCCTGCCAAGGCGCAACGCTCGCGGTAATCAAAAAAGGCATGGTTGTCAAAAAACAGTTGCGTACAAATATAATCGGCTCCGGCATCGATTTTCGCTTTCAGAAAATCCATCTCCAGCAGGCGGTTGGGCATCTCCGGATGGCCTTCCGGGAAACCAGCTACGCCGACGGCAAAACCGCGTTTGTCCGGATGCATTCCGGACTCGTTATACTCGCGGATGAACGAGACAAGCTCCGAAGCATGTTGGAACGCATCCGAAGAACGGTCATACCGGGTTTCTCCACGAGGTGGATCTCCGCGCAAAGCCAGTACGGCACTGACGCCCGCCCGGGCATAGCGACTCAGGATAGAGATGATTTCATCCCGGGAATGACCGACGCAGGTCAAATGAGGTACAGTAGGCAGCATGGACTGCTCCTGGATTCTCATGACAACGTCACGAGTCAGTTCACGAGTGGAACCGCCGGCACCGTAGGTAACACTGACAAAAGTTGGCTTGTATTCCTCAAGCTCTTTAATAGTCCGATAAAGTTGTTTGGCCGCCTCTTCGTTTTTGGGAGGAAAAAACTCAAAAGAAAAGGTCGGCCCCGACAGGGAGATCAGGTCTAGCAGATGCACGGCAAAGGATAATTACGAAGCAGGCGCAAAGTCCGGCTCCATCGGAATGGGAGGAAGTTTTGTATTGAGCTGATTCGTCTTGAGATCGGGCAAATCAAGCTCAAGTTCCTTGGGTGCAATAATGACTTCATCACCAACGATCAAGGAATCTTCCTTGTTGGAATCGTAGAGTTCATTCCTTTTCACCTCTGCCGAATAATTGCCCGTCTGGGGATCCAGCTCTTCAATAATAAGAGTGACGAAAATGGCTCCGCGTCTACGGACGGCAAGTTCCTCGCCATTTTTCAGAATCGGCTGACCGACAGGCTGAAGGATCACCAGATTATTCTCCCGGTCATAGAAGGTCACTTTGCCGACAAGGCGAGCATCCATAACTTGATTGACCTCCTTGAGAGAGGCATTGTTCTTCTCGGCATCCTTGGTGGCGAACAGGGTTTTTTCCTCCGCTTCAAGTGCTTGTTTGTTTTTAATGCGCTCTTCTTCAGCCTTCTGGCGACTGGCGATGGAATCCTGCAGTTGATTAGACGAAGCAGTCGTTCCTCCGGCGGCGGGTCGCGAAACATCTGTTGCTGTGTCCGTACCGGAAGACGCACCTTCAAAGGGGGATGCGTTCTTCTTACGGAGCATGGCAAGCTCTTGCTCTTGTTTGGCGAATTTACTATCCAGAGCCTGCTGTTCCTGCATACGCTGGAGCTCATCGAACTTCTGTGCATTCATCAGATACAAGCCTCCGAGCCCAACGAGACACAGGAGCAGGACAGCTAAAATGGCAATTTGTGTTTTGTTCATGTTGCGGATGAGGGGTGCGGAAAAGGACGGCAGGAGAGAACAAGGCCTCAGCCCGGATCCAGACGTCCCAGACCTGATGATTTTAATAGGAATAGTTCAAATAGAACTGGAACTGACCACCTCTGTCAATTGCATTCCCCGTCTGAATCGGAATGGCATAGTCCACGGCAAGCGGGCCGATCGGCAAATTCAGACGAAGACCGATACCGTAATCGGACACTACATTCTTGCCCTTGAAGTCAAAAGCGTCTTCATGAACGAAACCGATGTCGTAGAAGAAGGCCACGCGGACTTCCTCAATGACCGGAACGGACAATTCAAACTGACAAAAGGCAGACGTCTTTCCGCCCATCGTTTCATCTCCCGTAAGTTCTTCGGAATGAATACCGACATCGCGGAAACGGAAACCGCGCATATTGTAAGGACCGCCAAGGTATTCACGTTCGAAGATAGGAACATTTTTGTTATTGTCCGTTCCTTCGACAGTTGCAAGGCCGCCGTTAATGCTGAAAATGGTATCCCATTTGAGATTCCAATAATAGGCGGCATTAATGCCGAAATTGTACGTCTTGACATCACCTCCCAAACCGGAATAACCGCCAATGGCTTCAAACTTGCCGCCCTTGCGAGGGAATATCTGGGCATCCCGGCTGTCATAAAGGTAAGACAGCTCAATATGACTGCGAAGATAGCTGCCGTCCTGGGAACGGAAATAAGCAGGCGCACCACCTTTGGCATCAATATCGAAGTTTTCGACTCTATATTCCAGTTTGACGGATTCAAGGTCACCCAACGGTTTACGAAGGAAAACGGAAACACCGTAGTTCTGCTGGTCGTAGAAATCGGAGAAATACGTCGAATTGCTATAGAAGATTTCCGTACCCAGAGACAATTTGCGATCCATGAACCAGGGGTCAACCCAGGAAATGGAAGCATCCTGTGTTTCCGTACCCAGTTTTCCGTTAATAGCAAACCGCTGGCCGCCACCGACAAAGGAACGCCAGTCGTAAAGGTCAAAGTTGGACTGCGTCACACCTGCAAACAGATAAACGCTTTCAATCGACGAGAACGCCACACCGATGTTCAGCATTCCCGTGCGCCGTTCCATCACTTCGATATTCACGTCGCGGTAGCCGGGACGGGACGAAGCCAGCTGGCTGATGTCCACCATGTCGTAGTAGCCCAGGTTCATCAAACGCTTCTGAGCGGTTTCCAAATCGACGGAATTAAGAGGATCGTTCGACTGGAGGGGAAGTTCCCGGCGAATCACATAGTCTTTGGACTTGCTGTTGCCCGTGATGCTGATATTGCCGACGCGGTAGGGATCCCCTTCCTTGACGCGGTAGACGATGTCGATCAAACCGTAGCCGTTGGCATCCGTTCCCACTTCCTGAATGTCTGGGGCGACCTGGGCATCGGCGTATCCGCGGGAACCGTAATAACGGCGAATCATCGTCACGTCGTCAGCCACCTTCTGACCGGAGTAGGCATCGCCGTTGTACATGCTCAACCCGGGGACGAGCTCTTCCGCTGTGAATACCTTCGTCGGCCCGAAGGCTACACGATTAACTTTATAGCGTTTTCCTTCGTCAATTGTAATTTTGAATGTAACAAGCTGTTTGTTGCCGGAACCCCGGACAAATTGTTCCACCTTGGCAAGACGGGCGCGAAGGTAACCGTGGTTACGGTAGAAAGTAATTAAGGCAGCCAGGTCGTCCTCCCAAATTTCGCGATCAAGACGGCCCGATTTGGTGATCCATGTCAACCAGCCGCGTTCTTTCGTCTTAAGAACTTCGCGAAGCTGGCGGGAATCAAAATGTTGATTGCCGACGAAATCGATGTCAATTACATTAATATGCTTCCCTTCCTGAATGTCAAAGATCAAGTCGACGAAGCCCGGACGTTCCGTCGGTACAAAACGGTAGTGTATTGACACATCGGGATAACGGGAATCCTGATAATAGGAACGCAGCTTAGTCAACGCGTCGCTGATGGCACGATCACTCAACACCTGGCCGCCGACGAGCTTCGTTTCTTCCGCCAGCTCCTGATTGTCGAACTCGGCATTGCCGGTAAACCCGACCCCCCCCAAAAGCTTCTGGGAAGACACTTCGAAAACAATCTGGACGGAATTGGGGCCCGTAGGTTCCACGGCAATCGTTGTATCGCCCGTTACAAGTCCGTCATTGACGAGGCGCTCCAAATCATGATTCACCACTTCGGAAGAATACTTGCCCCCTTTCTTCGTGGAAATACGGTCCAACAAGCGGGCTTTGTCCACCATTTCACCGGCCCCTTTATAGCGAATACCTACATTGGATACCGTAAACCCGTCATAGGCCTGGTCACCGGCAAAAAGACCCGTTCCCGGCCCCAGTTCCTTCATCACCTGTTCCGCTGTCATAATTTCCCCTGTAAATGGAGAATTCTGGGGAGGGAGAGCATCCTGTGCTGTTGCGCCGCCGGCAAAAATGGGAGCAGTTGCCAGAACCGTACATGCCTTTTTGTAGTAGTTGTTCAGGGACATATGAAATTATTGGACGGGATCAGTGTCGGTGTATTGAGGACTTTTCCTTCTATCTAGTCAAGGCACTAAATAGGGTGTGATGCTTTTTAGAGGAACAATCGTGTCATTTCCATTCAAGATTCTTGCCAAGAGATACAATGAAGCCTAACTTCTCCCAGCCGGGATTCCCCGTTTCCCCTGGGACCGAACACACCTATCCCGTTGCATCATTTTACTCAACACTCTACATTCATGGACATCACTGTCGAGACACAGCCCGATTGCACAGCAACGCTGAAAGCAACCGTATCCGCCGCCGATACCGCCTCACGCCGCAAGGCCATCGTCGCCACCTACGCCAGCCGCGTGAAGCTCCCGGGTTTCCGCCCCGGCAAAGCCCCCGCTTCCACCGTTGAAAAACGCTTCAACAAGGAAATCACCGCTGAACTCTCCGATTCCCTTTTTCAAGACATCTGCTCCGAAGCCCTCGAAAAGAATCCCAAACTCAAAGTGCTCGACTTTGGCAAACCCGTAGAATCCTACGAACAGGATGGCGCTTTCACCGTAACGTCCAGCCTTACCATCGTCCCCGACTTCACCTTGCCCGAATACAAGGGTATCGAAGTTACAGTCCCTTCGGAAGAAGTAACGGAAGACGACATTGAGAAAGCCCTCTCCGACTTGGCCAACCGCCTTGCCGAATACAACACCGTCGAAAAAACTGCCGCCGAAGGCGACGTCACCATTATCGACTTCACAACCACGCTCGACGGCAAGCCCGTCGCCGAAGCACTCGGCAAACCCGCCGGCTTCCTGGAAGGTCGTGAAGGCCAGTGGATGAAGGTAGAAGAAGACGGTTTCATCCCCGGTTTCTCCAAGGGGCTTGAAGGCACTAAAGCCGGAGATACCAAGGATATCCCCGTTACCTTGTCCGATTCCTTCCCCTTCACCGAATTGCGTAACAAGGAAGTCGTCTTCCACGTTACCATCAAGGAAGTCAAGGAACAGGTCGTCCCCGCTATCGACGAAGCCTTCGCGGAACGTCTGATGCCCGGCAAGAGCCTGGAAGAAGTCAAAGTCATGCTCAAGGAAGACCTCATCAAGCGCAAGAAGAACGAGATCGACAACATCAAGGCCGACCAGATTACGGAAAAACTCGCCGATGCTCTCGACTTCGAACTGCCGGCAGCCTTGATTGAGCGCGAATCCTACGGCATCACCCAGCAAAAAATGCAGGAACTCATGTACTCCGGTCAGGTTACCACCCCCGAAGATATGGAAAGCCGCATGGAATCTGTCCGTGAAGAAGCCACCAAAGATGCTAAACGCAATCTGAAAGTCTACTTCATGCTTCAGGAAATTGCCCGAGAAGAAAAAATTGACGTCACTGACCAGGAGTTGACTGCCGAAATCTTCCAGCAAGCCCAGCGTTCCAAGCAAAATCCAAAAACATATATTCGCCAGCTTCGGCGCGAAGGCCGCATCCACGGCATCCGTATGAGCCTGCTGACGGCAAAGGTTCTCGACTCTCTCGTCAAGAATGCTACCGTCAAGGTGAGCGAAGACAAGTAAGGGTAACACCTTCTTTTCCATCCCCCGGGGAGATGGGAGCTCAAGCTCCTTTCTCCCCCTTTTTTTCTTCTTTAACCAATAAAAGACAACAATGTTTTCCAATCTGAATTCCATGAATCCTACCCCCGTACGCAACTACGTCCCCATCGTCATTGAACAGGATGGACGCGGAGAACGTTCCTTCGACATCTACTCACGCCTGTTGAAGGATCGCGTCATATTCATCGGTACCGCCATTGACGACTTTGTCGCCAACTCCGTCATCGCCCAGCTTCTGTTCCTCCAGATGGCCGACCCCAAAAAGGACATCCACATCTACATCAACTCCCCCGGCGGCTCCGTCACATCCGGCCTTGCCATCTATGACACCATGCAATTCGTCTCCTGCGACGTCAACACCTACTGCCTCGGCATTGCCGCCTCCATGGGCTCCGTCCTCCTGGCTGCCGGCACAAAAGGTAAACGCTTCTGTCTACCCAACTCCCATGTCATGATCCATCAGGTTTCCGGCGGAGCACAAGGCACAGCCTCCGATGTGGAACGCACCGTCGGATTCATGTTCAACCTGAAAAAACGTCTCAACGGCATCCTGGCCAAACACACCGGAAAAACCGTCGAACAAATTGAACATGACGCCGATCGCGACAATTATATGACCGCCGAAGAAGCAGCTGCCTACGGTCTGGTCGACAAAGTCCTGGAACACAACAAAGCGACCACAGACAAAAAGGACTAATTCTCCTCCCTTCTCAGCCCGCCCACTCACTACCAAAGACTCCATGAGCACATCCGACCAGAACAACCTCCTCCGTTGTTCCTTCTGCCTCAAAACAGAAAAAGACGTTCCGAAAATCATTCGGGCCACGGAAACCATCAACATCTGCAGCAATTGCGGAGAAGCCTGTGCGGCTGTCTTCCTGCGCGAATTGGGTGAAAACGAGGGAGACCGCATCCTGAACCTCGTCGCGAGATTCCGCCCGGAATCCCTCGCAAAAGCCATCCAGCGCTCCATGCCCACTCCGCTGGAAGGCACCGCACAACCCGAACCCGAGACGAACATTGGCGACGACGACTTTGCTACGCGCAAGCTCCCGACGCCGGCGGAACTCTGCAAAGCGCTTGACGGATATGTCGTCGGACAGGCTCGCGCAAAAAAAGTGCTTTCCGTCGCCGTTTACAACCACTACCAGCGCCTTCGGCAGAACAAGATATCTATTGACGGCTCCATGGATGATGTGGAAATCGAAAAATCCAACATCCTCATGGCCGGCCCGACAGGATCCGGAAAAACTCTTCTTGCCAGAACCCTCGCACGAATTCTCGACGTACCTTTCTGCATTGTTGATGCCACCACACTGACAGAAGCCGGCTACGTGGGCGAAGACGTCGAAAATGTCGTTCAACGCCTCCTTCAAGCAGCCAACTTCGACGTTGCCAAAGCTGAACGAGGCATTATCTATATCGACGAGATCGACAAAATCGGTCGCAAAACGCAGAACGTCTCCGTCACACGCGACGTATCGGGAGAAGGCGTCCAGCAAGCCCTCCTGAAAATTGTCGAAGGGACCATTTGCAACGTCCCTCCTTCCGGAGGGCGCAAACATCCTCAACAAGAATACATCAAGGTCAACACGGAAAAAATCCTCTTCATCTGCGGCGGAGCCTTCGTCGGATTGGAGGACATCATCCGCAAACGCCTCGGAGCCAGCCAAATGGGATTCGCAGCCATCGACTCCGAACGCAACCGCCAGGAAATTTCCGAAGAAGAAGTCCTCAGCCAGGCCATGCCGGAAGACTTCTTCTCTTTCGGTATGATTCCCGAATTTGTAGGCCGCTTCCCGATCTTTACCGCCCTGACCACCCTGGACGAAGACCAGCTTGTCCGCTTGCTTACCGAGCCGCGCAATGCCCTCGTCAAGCAGTATACAAAATTACTGGCCCTATCAGGTGCCGTGCTCAACATCCAGCCGGGAGCCCTGAAAGCCATGGCCAAAAAAGCCATTGAACGCGGTACGGGAGCCCGTGCTCTCCGCGCCATTTTCGAGGATCTCATGCTCGACGTCATGTTCGACATCCCCAGCATGAAAGATGTCGAATCCGTCACTATCACCAAAGATGTTGTCGCTAAGGGTAAAAAACCTGTCATAGCCACCAAACCCTAAAACTCAGCCGATCATATCCGGACATGAAGGAAATCACCGTACTCGGTATCGAATCCTCTTGTGACGAAACGGCCGTAGCCATTTTGCGTGCACCGGTATCCACTGGCGCACGCAAAGCCCCCACTCTCCTCTCCTCTGTCATCTCCACCCAAATCGCCCTGCACAGGCAGCACGGAGGCGTCGTCCCGGAACTTGCCTCGCGTAACCACTCGGTCGATCTGCCGCGCGTCATCCGCGAAGCCTGCCGGCAGGCCGGCATAGAGCCCGGCCAAGCGGACGCATACGCCGCCACCTCCGGTCCCGGCCTCGTCGCAGCCCTGCTCGTCGGCAACACCACCGCCAAGGCTCTTGCCCTGACAACAGGTAAACCATTCATCGCCGTCAACCACCTCGAAGGGCACATGCTTTCCCCCTTCATTACTTCGGACGAAGGCATCATCCCCCACCTCGCTCTTGTCGTTTCCGGCGGTCACACCCTCTACATCGACGTTCAAAGCTTCGGTAACTACCGTCTCCTCGGCCGTTCGCTGGACGATGCAGCCGGAGAAGCATTCGATAAAGTCGGTAAAATGCTCGGCCTCCCCTACCCCGGAGGCCCGGAAATCGACAAACTCGCTGCGCAAGGCGATTCGGGTGCCTTTAACCTACCCCGGGCTCTCCTCAAAGACCCCGGCATGAACGTCAGTTTCTCCGGCCTGAAAACAGCCGTTCTCTACACCCTCCCCAAACTGACACCATCCGGAAACCCGGCCGATCTTCCGGAACAAACGCTTTGCGACCTTTGCGCCTCTTTTCAACAAGCGGTTATCGACACCCTGATTACCAAAGCCCTTCGCGGCCTTCGCTCAACCGGTCACCAGTCTCTTGCACTTTCCGGAGGAGTCTCTTGCAACCAGGCGTTAAGAAACCAATTGCAAGCAACATGCAATCTCCACGGCATACGACTCATCCTTCCTTCTCCTGCATTTACAACAGATAATGCAGCCATGATCGCATTCGCCGGCCTGCATCACGCATTACACGGGCATCACCACCCTCTGGATTGTGACGTCGACCCCAATCTCAAACTGACAGACGAATCCAATCGTTCAAAACAGGATAAATACATTGGAAATCACTGATTTATATGATAACAAAAATATAAAAAAGAAAAATATTTGCCTTTATCATTGACAGAACACCACTGTAACACTAAACTGTTTTCCGCTTTTCGTCAGGCGCCATACGGGAGGATGAGCATCCGCTAGAACCGAAGGTTTGGGCGGGCTACCGGCCCCGGTATAAGCTCCAGCGAAAAGCAAAAGGAAAGAGAACGCTTCTGTAGCTCAGGGGTAGAGCGCATCCTTGGTAAGGATGAGGTCGCGGGTTCAATTCCCGCCAGAAGCTCCACTTTTTCCCGCTAGACCAAAGCAGCCCAAACCATTCAAAAAATCATGGCCAAAGAGCAATTCCAGCGCAACAAGCCCCACGTCAACGTGGGCACGATCGGTCACGTCGACCACGGTAAAACCTCCCTTACCGCCGCTATCACCACCGTACTCGCCAAGCAGGGCTTCAACGCAACCGCTAAGAAGTACGACGAAATTGACGCCGCCCCCGAAGAACGCGAACGCGGCATCACGATTTCCACGGCTCACGTCGAATACGAAACCGCGAAACGTCACTATGCACACGTCGACTGCCCCGGACACGCCGACTACGTGAAGAACATGATCACGGGTGCCGCCCAGATGGACGGAGCCATTCTCGTTGTTTCCGCCGCCGACGGCCCCATGCCGCAGACTCGCGAACACATCCTTCTTGCCCGCCAGGTAGGTGTGCCCGCCGTTGTTGTTTTCATGAACAAGTGCGACCTCGTCGACGATCCTGAACTCATCGAACTCGTGGAAATGGAAATCCGCGAACTCCTTTCCTCCTACGAATTCCCGGGCGACGACATTCCGATCGTTTCCGGTTCCGCCGTCAAAGCTCTTGAAGGCGTTGCCGAATACGAGCAGAAGATCCTCGACCTCATGGACGCAGTTGACTCCTACATCCCGGAACCCGAACGTCCCGTGGATCAGCCCTTCCTCATGCCCGTCGAAGACGTGTTCTCCATTTCCGGTCGTGGTACCGTTGCTACCGGCCGTATCGAACGCGGTATCATCAAGAAGATGGAAGAAGTCGAAATCGTCGGCATCAAGGACACCCAGAAGACCGCCGTTACGGACATCGAAATGTTCCGCAAATTGCTCGACGAAGGTCGTGCCGGTGACAACGTCGGCCTGCTTCTCCGTGGCCTCAAGAAGGAAGACATCGAACGCGGCCAGGTGATTGCCAAGCCGGGTTCCGTCAAACCTCACAAGAAGTTCACGGCTGAAGTATACGTCCTTTCCAAGGATGAAGGCGGTCGTCACACCCCGTTCTTCAATAACTATCGTCCTCAGTTCTACTTCCGTACGACGGACGTGACCGGTTGCGTCACCCTGCCCGAAGGAACGGAAATGGTTATGCCTGGCGACAACGTCTCCATGACCATCGAACTCATCACGCCCATCGCCATGGAAAAAACCATGCGTTTCGCTATCCGTGAAGGTGGACGTACCGTGGGTGCCGGCCGTGTTGCCGACATTCTCGACTAAGCATCCTAATACTGGGCTGCAGTAGATCTGCACCCTTGGTCATGTTGAGGGTGCCTCCGGATGGGGCACCCTCAATATACCGAACAATAAGAAAAGTTATCACAGGGTAGTAGTTCAATTGGTAGAGCAGCGGTCTCCAAAACCGCAAGTTGTGGGTTCGAGCCCCTCCTACCCTGCCACTTTTCATCAGATGATCCCTTGAAGCATGTTTCGCAAGATTTTCCAATACATCGCCGAGATTAAAGGCGAACTTAAAAAAACAACTTGGCCTTGGGACAGCGATCCGAAAGCTAAAGGCTTTAAAAAGTATCGCGAACTCTGGGGATCCACATTGGTCGTTCTGATCGCAATGGTACTGCTAGGCGCTTATGTGGCGTCTTTTGACGTCATCCTTGCCTTTGTCGTTAACTGGATCATCAGTGTCGCCAGTTAATCCGCCTGCAATTTTTTTAATCCATCCCACCCGATACGCAATACTTCCATGTCCAGTATCCCTGAGCCCAAGAATCAATGGTATGTGATGCACGTTCTTTCCGGCCAGGAAGGACGTGTCCGTGACCGTATTCTCCGCAAAGTCTGCGCCGAAGAGATGGGTGAATATATCTTCGACATCCTTGTGCCGACCGAAATGGTTTCCGAAATCCGCAACGGAAAGAAAATGGAAACCAAGCGCAAGTTCTTCCCTGGATACGTCCTGGCCAATATGGCGCTCCTCCAGCCCGACGGTTCATTGAACAAGAACGTCTGGTATTTCGTCCTTCAGACCGATGGAGTTATCGGCTTTGCCGGTTCCAGAGACAAGCCCATGCCTATGCGCGAACGAGAAGTGGAAGACATGCTTGCCCAAATCCAGGAACGTTCCGAAGGTACCCGTCCGAAAATTCAATTTGAAGTGGGCGATACCGTCCGTGTGGCGGAAGGTCCCTTCCAGAGCCAGGAAGGCATCATTGAGGAAATTGATCCTGAACGAGGCAAACTTCGCGTCAGCGTTTCCATTTTCGGACGTTCCACTCCCGTTGATCTGGAATTCTGGCAGGTTGAAAAAGCCTGAGTCTCCACGTCAACTCCCCCCTTTCCCCGCTAACAAAGTAAAACCATGGCAAAAGAAGTAACAAAAATCATCAAGCTCCAGATCTCTGCCGGCGCGGCAAATCCGTCGCCGCCCGTGGGTCCCGCCCTCGGTCAGGCTGGTGTCAACATCATGGCGTTTTGCAAGGAATTCAACGCAGCCACACAGAAGCAGGCTGGCGATATCCTTCCCGTCGTGATCACCGTCTATAAGGACAAATCCTTCTCCTTCATCACCAAGCAGCCCCCGGGTGCCGTTCTTCTCAAGAAGGCTGCCGGTATTGCTTCCGGTTCTGGAGAACCGAACAAGAAAACGGTCGCCACGATCTCCAAGGCCAAGCTTATGGAAGTCGTCAACACCAAGCTCCCTGACATGAATACTCAGGATCCAGAAAAGGCCGCCCTCATCCTGGCTGGCCAGGCCCGTCAAATGGGTATCCAAATCGAAGGTATGTAATTTCCATCCGCAGGAGGATCCCCCCTCAAGGATCCGAACGCACTGCCCAACACACACATGTCCAAAAAACGCAGCAAGCGATATCAAGAAGCAGCCAAGCTCGTTACCCCCGGTAAGAGCTACAGCATCCCGGAAGCCGTGGAAACGATGAAGTCTTTCCCCGCTCCCAAATTCGACCCCACCGTCACCGTCTCGTTCCACCTGACGGTAGACCCCCGCAAGTCCGACCAGATGGTTCGCGGGAGCGTTTCCCTTCCCCATGGTACCGGTAAGAACGTACGCGTTCTCGTCTTTGCCAAGGGTGATGCTGCAAAAGCAGCAGAAGAAGCAGGAGCCGAATACGTTGGTTTCGAAGATCTCATCAAGAAAGTCCAGGAAGGATTTACCGACTTTGACTCGGCCATTGCCACCCCCGACGCCATGACGGAGGTCCGCAAGGTTGCCCGTGTCCTCGGTCCCCGCGGCCTGATGCCCAACCCGAAGACCGGAACGGTTACCGACGACACAGCCAAGGCTGTTCGCGAAGTCAAGGCCGGTCGTGTCGACTACAAGGTCGACAAAAACGCCAACATCTCTGCCGCTGTCGGCAAGCTCTCCTTCGATAACGAAAAAATCGCTGAAAACGCCAAGGCATTCATCGATTCCGTCGTCAAGGCTCGTCCCTCCTCCGCGAAGGGCGCCTACATCGAATCCGCCACGATTTCCTGCGCTATGTGCCCCGGTCTGACCGTTGACTCCGCAGAACTCGGCAAACTGTAAACACAAACCGGAACACAATACATATGAATCCTGATAAGCGCATCATCATCGACGACTTGATCGCCCGCGTCAACGGGTCTCCGTTCCTGATTGTTATCGACTACACGAAGGTTACCGTCCCCGAATTTACCGGTCTTCGCGCCAAGCTCTCCGAGTCCGGCGCCCAGTGCCACGTCGTGAAGAACAACTTCATGCACAAAGCTTTGACAGAAGCAGGCCTTCCGGACATCGGAGAATACCTCACCGGACAAACCGCATTCATCACCGGTTCTTCCGACATTATCGGAGCGGCTAAAGTCATGAACGCCTTCAACAAGACCTCTAAAAAAGGTGCCTACAAAGTAGCCCTGGTTGACGGTTCCGTTCTTGATGCCGCCGCTATCCAAGCCCTCGGCGAACTTCCCTCCCGTGAAGCCCTCCTTGCCAAACTCCTCGGAACTATCAACGCTGCCGGCTCCGCCCTCGCTCGCGTTATCCAGGCTTATGTGGACAAGGAAAACGGATCGGACGAAGCCCCTGCCGCCTAATCACTTGACCAGATGGCTCGGTTGCATTATAACATCCAACCCAACCGAGCCTGAATCTCCAGAATGGTTCCTTTGTCGGAACTCCGGCCGGAGAACTGAAATGCCGGGGAGCCCCCCGGCGCGACTTGAACCTAAACTAATACAATACAATGGCTGATATTAATAAAATCGCAGAAGACCTCGGCACGCTGACCATCCTTGAAGCTGCTGAACTCGTCAAGCTCCTCGAAGAAAAGTGGGGCGTTTCCGCCGCTGCTCCCGTAGCTGCCGCCGGCGCTGCCG